>Ga0325410_1003662_pt1 | contig 17364 bp, 4 predicted proteins | sample PopdelMetagenome_16_FD_206182 | JGI IMG/M metagenome (GOLD analysis project Ga0325410, IMG submission 206182) | Populus deltoides microbial communities from Bellville, Georgia, United States - Xylem-PdIQD-R3 | ecosystem: Host-associated > Plants > Phyllosphere > Stem > Wood/Secondary xylem...
ATATGGTTATTGATTTATCAAAAACTATGGTCAATACTTTGATCAAATTTATTTCTTTTTTCTTTCAGAAATAAATTATTTCATTTGTATGCAACAAGTCCAAACTAATTTCACTCGTCTTACTTGAAAAAAAAAGTGATTTTGAATTATTTTTTAATTAAAAAGATTCAGGATCTCTTAAAGAAAAAAAAAAAAACATGATTCTCATTTAAGCTACAGGGTCATGGCCCATGGGCATTCATCTTGAGTTCAAAAGCTTCATTCGGTATTTTAAAAAAAAAAAAAAAAGCACTGTGCTTGGTCAATCATCCAGTGTGCACGCCTTATCTTGGCATCCCCACTGAGCAGTGGTGGATTCTCATAGACAAAAGGGATGGCAGCCGCCTCAGGCCCCCTGTAGCATCTGTAATAGATAATTGACTGCGATACGTTAATCATTTTTTTATTGAATATAAAACAATATTTAAGTTTCGTTATTATATTTTCTAGCAAAAAAAATAAATAAATTATATAGAGCTTAATTTTATATGATATAATTAATTTTACATGTCTAAAAACAACTCGAATAACCAATAAAAATATAATTTCACTAAAAAGAATCAAAACAATATTAAGATAATAGCATATTAGATCTACTTGGATTTATTCGGATAGACTCAGATTCACTCGAATCAACTCAAGTTAACCTATCAAATCTCCAACTCTGGTCATGAGACTCTAATAACCCTATAGAAAAAAAAATATTAAGTCCAATTCTCAATAAGAATAAAATTTAAAACAAAATTTAATTAGAAAAATGAGTCAAGTCAATTCAGATTAACCTGCAAAGACTTAGTCATAAGACTAAGATAACCGCATAGAAATAAAATTGAAATAAATTACAAAGCTTAATTCTCAACCAACACAATGTTGAAAGATAAATTTTAAAAAAAATTAATTAAATAAAGGACATGAAAAACCACCTTAGTCAACTCAAGTTAACCGACCAAATTTATGACCTAAGTCATAAGATTAGGATAACTTCATAGAAAGTAAACTGAAATAAATTACGATATCTAATTTCCAATATTAAATAATAAAATTGAAACAAGATCAATTAAAAAGGGACCAAAAAAACCCGGACCAACCTGATTAACCCATAAAACCTGCGATATAGGTCATGAGACCGTGATAACTCTATAAAAAATAAATAACTAAATTTGAAGTTAAATTCTCAATCAACTTAATGTCAATGGATGAAGTTGAGAAAAAAATAAATTAAAAAAAGAACAAAAAAAATAAGCTCGGCCAATCTGTGTTAACTTGCAAAACCTAAGTCATAAGACTAGGATAATTATATAAAAATAAATTAAAATAAATTATAAATTTTAATACCCATTAAACCCAACGTTGAAGAATGAATTTATAAAAAAAAATTAAGAATTAAATTATAAAAAAAATAAAGTATTTTATTTTTCATTACTTTAGTGAAATGCCAAGGCCCTTTAATAAATCTTGAGGATGAAACTGTAAAAAATCAAAATATTTAGTTGTTCATCCCAATAATGAAATGTAGAGGTTTTAGTTATGTTTAATAATTATTAAATAGGTGTAATGTAAATTTAGTCCTTTCATTTTAAATAAAATAATAACTTAATACTTTTATTTTTATAATCAAAATTATAGTTCTTTGACTTATTTTATTATACGATTCTTTTAGTTTACTAATAAATATCATTTAGTAACAAATATCCAAAATGTCTTTTGACCCCTATCATGTCTTTTTGTCTCATCACCAGCATAGTTTCGTATTGTTGCCTTTTCTAATAATAGGGATAATACTATCAAATACAAAAATTATTTTAAATTAAAATACTTTTTTTCCAACAAGAAAAATTGTATACATAGGTTTTTTCAACACGTTTTTTTTGTAGTTAGAAGAATTCAAATGAAAATTAAAAAATTTATTCATATATGTAATTAAATGAATTAAGAATCATGTGTGTTAATAAATGAAAGAAAAAGATCATAAACGATAACAAAAAATAAAACAGAAAAAATCAAAAGATAGTTTTAGATTAAGATATTTAATCTCGCAAAACAAGACATCTATCTAGTTGTGTTTGCTAAATTTGTTAATTAAAATAATTTTTTTATTCAATCAAATAATAATAGAAATATACACACATATTAAATTGACCAAATAAAATAAAAGGAAAAAAATATCATGTAAGGTTGCACATATTAGAAATATCATTTGAAAATAAATATTTTTTATTTTCAAAAATAAAGTTCATCCATACAAAAGATTAAAACAAGATTGTAGATGAACCAGAAAAACCTCTTAAAAAATTAAATGCATACAAGATAAAAAAAACAAATGTCATTTTAAAGAGGCTCTATAAACAAAATAAAAGAGAAAATAGATATTAATCTAAAGATCAATTAAAAAAATATATAAAAAAATAATTAGTTTAAAAAATATATATAAAGAAAAGAAAAAAAAAAAAGTCAGGCGCAGATGGGCTTAGTAAGACAAGTCAGCCCACCTAGTCCTTTTTGTTAGGGCTTTAACTTCTGAACTTCTTTTGTTTTGTTTTATTAGGGATGGACGAAATGTCGTTTACTCCAATTTGTTTTGAAAAATAAAAAATCAAACGATATGTTATTTTATTTTTCAAGAATTGAGCCACATTAGTATTATAGTTTTTTTTCTCTTTCAACGTTGAAATTCAGCAACCATTCTCTTCTCTCTCAAACCAAAATAACAAAAATAAATTTCTATACCAAAATTTAATCAATAAAATATTAAGATACTGGATATTTATTTTTTTAAAGAATAAGAACTAAATTAATTTTTTTTATGAATTTTTTATAATAAAATATGAGAGGATGTTCAGTTAATTTATGTTACAGGAACACCCACGTGTTTTAGTTTTTTTCTTAATTTTTCTGAACTATTATATACATTAAAGTCCCTTTACTTTTCAAGTAATTCAATCTATTCCCTTTGTCTTAAAATTTGTTTGCAATCGGATCTTTATTTCAAGATTTCCTTTTCCTATTCGAAACTAAGAGCATCTCTCCCTTGTATATATTATTTTCAAGCAACAAAAATACACGTTCTCCGAAAGAGTTCCATTTTTTTTTTTCTTGCCCATATATAAAATATAAAAGTAGTATCTGTACAATTTAATCACCATATTAGACCATCAAAATTCAATCAAGATTTTGAAAATTTGACCTGTGATTTGTTTTTTTCTGAATTTTGACATGATCAAATTATCTTTCAAACTGAAACGGATGAAATTAAACACTGCCAACGCGCCTCAAAGTCATGATGCCTTTGATGTAGTATGGGCCACTTGTCAAAACAACTGTGATCCTCGATAAATAAATTAGAACTGGGATAGAGTTGATGAGTAAATGCAGCCGAGAAACAAAATTGGGATAAAATTAAATGAGTAAAATGCAGTTGAGAATCCAGTATGGTGGTGGCGTAGACAGTATTAAATATAGAATCCAGGACAGCCTAAGCAATTTCAATTGAGTTGACCAAATAATTAATGAAAACGTCAGCAGCAACTGAAGCTGAGCCGTTACTCGTCTCGGCCTTGTGCTTATTATAAATGGGGGAAGTCATAGGGCATGAAAAAACACATCACCCTTAATTACTGCTTTTGCAAGATGAATACTATGCACCATTTTCTGCTTGTTCTTGCAGCCTTTTATCTCATATCCAGTCAATCATCATTTGCAGCTGATGATGAGGATTTTCTCTGGGTCTGGCACCATGTTTACATCACTAATGACTTGCCCGGTGACCCCTCGAAGACATTGATGGTTCACTGCAAGGACAAAACCAAAGACCTCGGATTCAAGTATCTGTCTCAGAAACAGGTGTTTCACTTTAAAGCAAGTATTGACTTCTTCAGAAGAAGGTTGTTTTTCTGCAATATGCAATGGAATGGAAAGCAAACTTATATCGAAGCATTTTATGCAAAAAGGGACGAGAATAGATGCAGAAAACATTGCATGTGGTCGGTCAGGGAGGACGGGTTCTATTTTAGCAAAGGAGACTCCCACTGGAATCGGGAGTACCAGTGGTAATGGAAGTTCTCCAGTTGGATAAACTTTCTAACAAAAAGTATCAATAATAAGGAAGATATTGCAGTAATATTTGCTTGCTTGACTGCTATTTTTATTTATTTTTTTTTTTTTTTGCCGTCTCTTCCTGCAAATCTACAGATAAATTGAGATATTTTTTTCTGTGAAAGGGATGGGAGGGTAACAGAGATTTGAGGGGCTATGGTCCCTTCAATTTTTGCCTAGAAAGCATGCATTATAGTTATGTTATACAGCTCCTGCAAGGATTCGTCGAGAGCAAAAAATAAATGCGCCAACTTAATTTTAAGAAATATCTCTAAAAACCAAACTTAAAATCATGCAGAGGCCATGTTTATTTATCATACACATAGGTGAAAACTCTACCCTATTCATCACAGTGCCCGCACCTAATTAAGCTAACAAACGAAAACAAAGAATATTCTTAATTTTAACAATTCAATAATAAGAATTATCATTTTACATTCTTCAAAAAATAAGTCATACCATGTGGATTACTTTTTTCTCAATTCATTTACACTACCCGGAAAAAAAAAATTAAGGTTGTGTTTTTGTTAGTATCCCATGATAGAGAGGGTAAAAATGTTTTTTATTCGAAAATAGAATCGAAAACATGAAAATAAATCTGTTTTTGTTATAGTTTTGAAGTAAATTTATATCATTTTAAAATACAAAGAAAAGATAAACATATCATCTTTATACCAATTATCTTCGTTTCTTCTATCTTAATACAATTTCTATACGCTACTTAAGATTATATTTGATTAATGTTTTATGACTGAAAAGACATCAACATGTTTAGTTGAAGAGTAAAAAATAAAGACATAAAATAAATCTATTTTTGAAATAATTTTAGACTAAATTTATATCCTTTTGGAATAAAAAAGATAAAAAAAACATGTTTTCTACACTTCTGTCCTAAAACAATAACCCAACATTATCTAAATATGTTACATGTGATTTTTAATTTGTATTTCAATTTTATTATATTATAATTTAATTGCATGTGTTGACATGATGTTTTGAATTAATTATTTTTATTGGTATTAAAAGTTTCAAATATCTTGTTGTTGATGCAATTCATAAATTAAAGTTAGAGTAGTATAATAATTTACAAGTAATTAGTCGATAACTTCTCACATATTTTGAAAATAAAATAAATAAATTTAAAATCTAATATCATAATTTTAATTCTGTTTCCAGAAATATTGATCTCAAATTTAAGAAGAAAAAAATACCCTTTCTTCTTTGTCTCAACAAAACAAATTAGTAACCTTAAAATCTCTTCTTTTTTTAATTTAAAACCAAAATTTCTGAATGGAAAATTAAAGTTATGGTATCAAATTTTATTTTTAAAATTTAAAAATTAATTATATGAGAAAAATAAAATAAATTTAATCAGTTAGGTTAAAAATGATTGAAGTTGAAAGTATTTAAATCATTTCATTAGTTTATGTAACAAATGTGGGGAAAATATTGAAAAAAAGTTATAAACAACCTGATTTCAAATATATATATATATATATATATATATATATATATATATATATATATATATAAAAGGGAGATCATGAGAGTATAAAAACTAATTCTCAAATGATTTTAACTTCAGAATTTTTTTACTAGTTTAGCTTTAAAATATGCACTCCAAGTTAGGTTTTTAGACTAAGTTCACGTCTTTAATCTGCCTATAAGCACGATGTTTATATCATTTATCAGAGGATTCATGGGAATTTAACTTCGAAACCCATAGTCCGAGTAAATTTCCAACCTTTTTTTCCCTTGACATCTCCACTACTTGATGTTTCATTTAGACGAGTTTTTTGTAGTTTTTTATTCAAAAAAGGAAATTCGATTCATCGACTCCGACTCACGTTTAGCATTACAGCACGATTACAAGGACTGCTCTACATTTTTTCAACTCTACCAATTCTAGTTCATGAGGGAGAAACCCTTTTCGAAAGGGACATCACGATCTCATCATAGCAACCAACACCATCAGCAAGTTATGTAAATAAATTATAATAAAACGAGATAAGAGAAAAACAGCATGTAAGGCTACTTTTCAGCAAAATGGCTAACTAGACAGAAGAAATAACGGGAACTGGAGCCCGATGAGTTATTTATCACATCAGAATCTGTAAAATACATGTATGGTGGGAAGCTTCTATCTGTACAGGATTGTCGTGACTGAACTAATTGCAAGACGAAATACAGAATTTGAGAGTAACGTGAACTACCCCCATAAGCCATTTAATGATTTTTTCTTGTCAGAAAGTGTACATGACGTATCATTTGCTGTTGCAAATAATTCGAGGAAGAATACGCACCAAAAAAAATCATCTGTTCATAAAATCTGGGAAATGGTCACGCCTATTTTCGCGAAGCATCATCTTTCAACGGAAAAACATAAGTCGAAGACAGAGTAAGGTTACCTTCTCTCTCATTAGACTCGATAAGCATCAGCACAACTTCCCGCATTGATGGCCGATCAGAAGGCGACATACTTGTGCAGAGTAGAGCAATTTTCAAGACATATATCATGTGAGCAACAGTGCTTTGGTCTTCGAGGTCCAATCGTTCATCAAGTATCCCAGATGTCAATGAATGCTCCCGAACATATTGTCTTGCCCACGTGACAAGATCACCTCCTTGATCTAGTGGCTGTACTGGAGTTTTTCCGGTTAGCAACTCCAATAGAACAACTCCATAACTATAGATGTCACATTTTTCCGTAACCTTCATGGTGTATGCATATTCTGCAATGAGACGGGAACCACAAATAAGTTGCAAGCACATAAATTTGGCAGTAACCAATCCCATAAATCGCAGTTCGTTGCGGATAGGATTTCAAGTTAATTTTTAACATAAAAAAGAATGTGTCATCATTATGGATATGTTTTTAGATATCATAATTTTTTTAATTAAGAAATGGAAGGAAGTTGTTTACAATTAGTAAAATAATTTTTAAAAAATATGTATGAACTAACAAATCAAAAACCAGTTATTAACACTAATTAAATAAGGGTGCTAGTCTCCCTAGAAAAAACAAAAGATAGATGGCTATCTTTTTAATTTTATAAATTTTTATTTAATTTATCTTAAGGGTTAATTCAAGTTGCTAATAACAAATGAGTGTTGTTTTTATAAAATTGTTATGCAAAGACAGCTTATTTATATAAAATATATGAGGAAGAATTTAAAGATAAATTATAATAATTTTTTCTTAAGTATTATGTAATTAAAAAATTAATTATTATTTAAAAATAAATAAACTAAACAGTTTAAAAAACAAAAGAGAGGCTATTAATTAAAATTTGAATGAATAAAAATAATGAGAAAATAAAAAGAAAAAAAGAGTCAGACATTGGCCAGTTTGAAAGGACAAGATTGCAAAGAAATAAAGTTGAATGCCCAAAATGAAAAAAAAAACACTATTTATATGTACAACGCACTATTACTTTATCCCTAACCTAAATATCCAATGAATTCGACTATGTTACTAATTGACTATTTTAAGCAGATGGCATGCAGATATAATTAAAATCATATTACAGTAGAAATTAAAGCTTTCTTCACACTTTTATCTAACCAAACTATCTCCCATGTTCACAGTGCCCGAGTGAATTCAGCAGCAGATAAATATAAAGAAAATAAATTATTAATGACCTTGATAAGGAATAAAATTATCATAAACAGAAGCACGATAATTTTATTGAATCTAACGAGGAAGGCTCACCTGGTGCAATATACCCATATGATCCTGCAACAGCTGACATTGATTTGGACTGTGGCATGTCAATAACTTTCGCCAAACCAAAATCACCAACATGGGCTTCAAAGTTATCATCAAGTAGAATATTATTCGACTTTATATCACGGTGAATAATTCTTGGTTTGCAGTCATGATGTAAATAAGCAAGCCCTTCAGCAGCTCCAAGAGCGACCAAGAACCGAGTGGACCATTCCAGGCCACAAGAACGCTCATGAAGCAGTTCTCCCAAGCTACCCCTAGCCATGTACTCGTAAAGAAGCAGATTCGAACCTTCATGATAGCAAAACCCATAAAGTTTCACTATGTTTCGGTGCCTAATCTTTCCAAGAGTCAGAATCTCAGCCCGAAAACTATTCTCAATATCACTCCCCTCCCTGTTAGATGCAAGCTTTTTCACAGCAATGATCTTCCCAGAACGCATAACTGCCTTATAGACTGTTCCACATGCTCCCCTTCCAAGAACATAGCTATCATGAAAATTGTTGGTGGCCTCAACTAGATCTTGGAAAGTTAATCCGTCCTTTAGAGGAAAGTAGATATCTGATTCTGTTGATGGATTCTCCTGATCATGTATGGAAGGCGCTGTCTCGGTGGGACGTCTCATGAAATACAGGATCACTATAATCAGAACGAGAGAAACCCCACCAACAATGGCTGCAACAATTGTGATGATCCTACCTCGAGGAGCATCCAGATTTTTTTGTACAACAGAACCAGAAGATGGATCTCCACTGCAGTAGCCAAGAGGCCCACCACAAAGCCCTTTGTTTCCAAGAAAGCTGCTGTTGGCCATGTTCTGAAATAGTGGTATGGAAGGCAAAGGTCCAGTGAGTTCATTGTATGAGAAGTTGCATCCCAGTAAACTTGACAGATTTTCAAATGTTATGGGAATCTCACCATTCAAATGGTTGTTATTGAGCAGGAGAAATTCCAGTAAAATAAGATTACCAAGTTCTGGTGGTATGCTGCCAGTAAGATTGTTATAACTGAGATTCATTGCAATCTGCAAGCTTGAAAGCGAGCCCAAAGCTGGAGGAATTTGACCAGAAAATGAGTTGCCGCCCATCTGCAATTCAGTCAAATGGGAGAGATTTCCTAATGCCGGAGGTATATTTCCGGAGAATTTGTTTTCGGAAAGCCTGAGAAGCTCCAGTTGAAGAAGAGTTCCAAGCCCATCTGGTAAAGCATCAGAAAAGCTGTTGTGGCTAAGATCAAGTCGTTGGAGCATCTTGCAGTTAACAACTTCGGGTGGAATCCTTCCCGTGAGCAAATTTGATGATGCATTAAAAGTCACAAGTTGAAACAGATTACCTATTTCCTTCGGCAACTCCGAAGTAAAGTAATTGTTTGCCATATGTAGTCTTTGCAACCTTTGGCAGTTTCCGATCTCTGGTGGAACCGGACCAGTAAAACTGTTCTGGTCCAGTTCAATAGCAGAAAGGTTCACCAATTTGCACAACTCTGAAGGAAAGCCACCTGTAAAATTATTTCCAACAAGACGAAGTTGTACCAATGTTTGGCAGTTCAGGACCCCAGTCGGGATATTTCCATATAACCTGTTAGAATCCAGATTCAGCAAAATCAGGTTTGAAAGTTGACAAAGATGAGGAGGTATTCTTCCAGTCAGATCATTATCTGAAAAATCAACCACCCAGAGTCGGCTATGAAGTCCAAGCCCCTGAGGAATGCCACCACTTAAGGAGTTGTCAAAAAGCTGTAACTGGAGCATTTCAGTCAAATATTGAAACCCAGAAGGAATAGGACCAGTGAGGTGATTGATTGAGAGGTCAAGCTTAGTCAAGTTCCTCAAGCTACTAAGCTCTTTTGGTATGACACTTGTAAGCTGGTTCTGGAAGAGGTACAAAAGTCGAAGACCCTTTATCTTGCTGAACTCAGTTGGGATCTCACCAGTCAAAAAATTCTCTGAGAAATCAATTTCTGCTGCCATGGAAAGGTTCCCAATTTCCCTTGGAATAGTTCCATTCAACCCATTCCGATAGAGGTACAGCTTCTTCAGAAACCTGAGGTTCCCAATTTCCTTTGGTATTGGTCCAGTAAGAGTATTTGAATATAGAGCAAGTGTCTCAAGGTTTGTACAGTTCCCTAGCTCCTTTGGTATAAACCCTGAGATCTGGTTCTCCCATAAAATCACTTCAGTCAAGTTTCCAAGCATCCCAAGTTCCTTCGGCAGCTCCCCTCCTATTTTATTTTGGGCAAGACCAAGCAATTTCAAGCTCTGACATCCACTTATTTCAGAAGGAATACTACCAGAAATTTCATTCTGCCCTGCACGGATGGTTTTCAGGTTCTTGAGATTACCTATAGAATGAGGCAACGGACCAGTCAGCTTGTTGGTATAAGCCACAAACTCAATCAATGAAGATAATCTCCCAAACTCCTCTGGGAGTGAACCGGATATCCTGTTGTTGCATATATTCAAACGTTCAAGAAAAGACAATTCACCCAGTTCAGCAGGAATTTCCCCACTCAACTGATTGTTATTCAAATAAAGCAATTGCAACAGTGAACAATTTCCAATAGCTTTAGGTATATCTCCGGTGATCACATTGTAAGAAAGATCAAAATATTGCAGGTTGACCAAACCACCAATACTGGGGCTCAGAGTCCCAGAAAGATTCATTGAGCTCATATTAAGGGACCAGACTACAGGCTCATAACCTGAAGTGCAATTCACACCGGTCCAGCTGCATGGTGTCTGGTCAGTGGACTTCCAATTCTGCAGATGATTGAACTCGTCATGGAGGCTATTCTTTAACTCTAGGAGGCGTTGCCCCTCAGAATTCAACGCCTCTGTAGTACATATCAATAGGATGGAAACGAGCAAAATTCCAGCAAGCCTCAATTCAAATACTCTCTTTGATCTGAAATGTGCTGACATTTTGATATCCCTCCGCTTTATTGAAATTTCAGCATAATATCATAATTTAAACACCTGCATATCCAGCGCTACGTTAGAAACTTTGATCACAATTGTCAAATGAACCATATCTATGACAAAAATCAACCAAATAGTGCAACATTTTACAACTGTAAGAAGAATTGGAACTCTAAAATGATTCTAGTAATTCTTTTATAATAAGAAACTGTTTTAACAAGCCTTTCTCCCTATATAAGGAATTCAGCTGTAAATATGATTGAGAGACAGAAATTATTAAAAAGAAACACCAGTCATATCAGTATTCAAGTAATTCAAGAGCTATGATACAGTGACACTACATATGAAATTGCTTTGTTGAACATCTTAATATCGAATTTTAGTTTGCAGAACTTTTTAGAACCTGGAAATTTAATCAACTAAACAGTTAAAAGAAATCCTAGCCCGGGACAAACACAGAAGCAGCAGTATTCATTTAGAAGAAATAAAGAACTAGGACAACAACTCTAAATTTAGAAACCCAAGATATTAAAAAGGCCATTTCTGCTGGAATTCACATATCAGACAACCAACGAAACCACTTTATGCAAACAAATCAATAGAGAGAATAAGCCAACAGTTGAAAAAAGAGTGACATACCTGTTAAAGCCAGATAACCAATCATTCGTCAAAGAAGAGATTGTAAGGCAACAACTGCACCGCTTCACTGTAACTCCTTGAGACCATAAAGCTAAAAGAAACATGGAATTCATGAACCAACAGACAAAACCAAAGGCAACCCAGTTCACCTTTTAGCATAAAATGGTATGGTGGGATCTTTGGATCTATAGGCCTAAGATTTTGTAACCAAAAAAGTTACCTTTCTTCCTTCTCTCACTGTCTTTCTTATTTCCTTTCCAAAAACAAAAAAAGCGAAAGGAAAAGGGAGAGATCTTTTATGGTTTTCTATTTAGATATTGAAGCAAGAACAGTGAAAATGTTAAGTCTTTTCATGAATTAAAAAGGGTCGGGCCCGAGCTACTACTTGAAGCTTTAATGGCCGACAAGGCATGCCCTCATTTAATCTCTCTCAAACCTCTGGATATGAATGCAAAGTTTGCACCTCTCTCTCTCTCTCTCTGTCTCTCTCAATAAATATATGCGTGACTGTGTGTATATGCGTGCTGTGTTCTGTGTGCTGTGTTCTGTGTGCTGTTGTTAGCTTCTCTCTCTAGGGAAGGGAGTGGAGGGTGGTGGTGGAGGTGGGCTTGGCTGGCTAGTTTCTTTCGCTTTTTTAGTGCCTTCAACTGTTGCAAAACATTTTATTTGGCAACAAAAAGCTTTCTTGTCCAAATCCAAAGGAATTTTGGACTTTTCTTGACTGTGATAGATTGTGTTGGGGCAGATCGGTTCTGGAATCTCCAAATCCCAATAGCAAAAACACAGAAAAATAAAATCAGTATTAGTGCTCGCAATTTTTTCTTTTCTTTTCTTCCCATGTTAGCCATATGGATTACCTGCGCCAACTTTTCTATTCAGAATTTACCATGCATTTTTGGACTAATGTAATTTAGCAAAAACAAATAGAATTATGCAATCTTGTCTGGGAATTAAACTGGAAATGATGATAAAGGAAACAAATTCACTCACTGTCACTGAGCTAAAGCCGTGGATTTTTGGCCTCCACTGTCAACTAAATTAATGGAAGTAAACTAACAAATTAATTGTGATTAAGAAAAATGTGCCAGTGGTTATGAAAAAGGAGATTGCGACATTTTTGTATCTGTTTCCCGAATTGATCTGGTTTATAGCGAGCTCGGTAGAGAAGCTAATCCATCTAACAATTTATCTCCTCTATGCTACTGGTGTTTTTTCTTTCTTTCTTTCTCTCTAGAAATTCACTTTTTTAAAGAGAAGATTATGCTTTTGTTTCTAAAAATTCACCAACTTATGAAGAACAAAATATGTGCTGGCAATTTGGCATGGTGCTGTTTGCGCAAACAAAAATATTCGTTTGCACGTCCATTTTCGGCAAGAAAAAGGAATTGAGTTGAAACTTAATCTTATTTTGAAAAAACAAATTGGAAACCAAAAACTTACATAAGATCAGAAGAAAAACAATGTCATGACACCACTTAGGGAAATAGGAATTAGAATCAGCTATTTATTGTTTTTATTTTATTTTTATGAAAGTTAATTAGGACATGATTGTTAGGGCTTCCTCGGAACTGGTTTGGTGTGGTAAGAAAAATATCCTTTGACCAAGACTTCATAAATGACAGCAGCCGAGGTGACGAAGGTAATTTTGCTGTCTCGAGCACTTGGACGTTTGAATGCCACGTCAAGCACTTTGCGTGGGAATGAAAAAGAGCTTTTAATCCTGCCAGAAAGACTGTAGCTGTTGTTCGCTGAATACTCCAGTGTGAAAACTAAGATTATGCTAGTACGTTGATTGGATTAAGGAAGAGCACGTCATGATGATGGGACTTGTAGGGCCCACTAGGATTATATAAATGGCCCACCAAACTCTCCAGGCAGGGACCCACAAGATGGGTGAGACAGCTCCCCTGGGTGTCCAACCATTCTGCCCTGAGTCCATATCAGACGGCCCGTATTCGTGGGTTAGTAGTCTGACAACTAATCATGCAATCTAGAAAGGTTGAGTGAGTGGGTCCTGAAATTAACTTAAAAAAGTTGAATTGCAGCACATGTAAGGGATTTGTTTGTTGACTTATTGGATTCTTCATTTTGGGGTTGGCTCATCTCCACAATCCAAGAAAAACAAATATTTTTTAATTCGAAGGGGTAATTTAACCGGTCAATAATTAAGTTTGTTTTTAATAATCAAAAAATTTATATCTTTTCAGAATTATTAAAGACTTATTAATCTTAAAATCTATAAAATTAGTTAAAATATACTTAAATTAACCTGAATAACTATATTAAAAAAATTAAAAAAAAACTTACCTATTCACTAGATTTACAACCTTTTGTGACTTGGCAGGATAAGGAATATTTTTTATTTAAAAATATTTTAATATGTTTTTAAAAAATACTTTATACCGTAATATAAGACACCGAATATTTCATTTGTATGAAATGGACAAAACAGAATTATTGCGACCTTGTGATATTATAAAAGCAAGTTTATAGACTATGACACTGAAATGATGTTTCCGAATCTTATTGTATGAAAATAAAATGAAAACGATGTCATTTGGTAGCCGACCTTGACTTGATGGATGCCTAGTCAGTATTATCTTGTCTTTTTTTTTTTATATATATAGATGTATAGTTATCTCGGCTTTTCTTGAAGCAAACTTTTTTTATATTTCATGAACAGGTACCATGTTCTTATATAATTAAAAATTTTAATTAATTATTCAGTATGTGATTAAGTGGTAAGAGTTTGAAATCAAGAGATTTGTTTTCTCTATAGTTTTATGTTCGAGTTCTGTAATTGCTAATATTATAGTCATTAAAGGCTTATATGATCATTAAATTTTAGGGTCCGCAGAATTAATGGAAGTGCCAGCAAGCTGACCTAAACATCCACATTAATAAATAAATAAAAACATTAATTTCTTTTAATAAAATATTCTTGGATTAAATGCGATTATAAAGAAAATTTCTTTCCTCAACCATTTTAAAAATATTTTTTTATATTGATTTGAAATATTTAAAGGAATAATTCTTTAAATATTGGTCTTATTGTTTGAATTTAAGAAATTAAAAGAGTAAGGTAAACTTCAAAATTATTATTTAAAAATTATAAAATTTGTAATATATCAATCATATGATATTTCCGAACTATGTGGTCTAGTTACAAGGACCTAGGTATAATTAACGCGAAACAAATCTATCATCGCATATATTTTATAGATTTTTTTCACAAACCATTTTTCATGCATTAAAGTTGAGTTTTGATTTTTCACAGAACAATAATGGTTTTTTTTATCATTTGTTTTTTTCTTTCAATTCCATTTGTTCACTTGGAGTATTTTTTATTAAGTTTTATTATTCAATATTGAATTGATAATTAATTGATTTTTATAATTTTTTATCATGAAATATAATATAAATCATCAATGCTCTTTCCATGATTTCATAGTTAAGTTTTTTTTTGTATTTAGATAACAAATCATTAATGCTCTTTCCATGATTTCGTATCCCTAATGTGGGCCATGGTCCTATTTAATTTAATGGGCATATATATTTTATTATATAGTCCAAGCCTTGATCCATCTCAAAAGTCGAATATTTATCACGAGATGGGGCCCGGTCTAGTTTACCCAAAAGCTTCCTTCTGGGCTTCATGTACATTAATCTATACTAATAAATAAATAAATAAATAAAAAGTATCGCAGCATTTTTTTATTAAGAAAATAATTCGTACCATACCGAGAAAAAAAAAAAAAAAAGAACTCTCATGTCTCTTGAATTCAATGATTGTGTTGCATAAAGAGCAATCATTTCCTTCTTATCTTTTAATCACGGAGATTAACTCACCCTTTTTTATTTTTTATTTTTTTCATTTCACATGTGCTGAATTCAGTTTTATCAAAAACGACATTGGATTACTGATGTTATAACCATAGCTATTAAATTTAATTTAAATTAACTTGATATAAGATTTAAATTAAGGATAGGGTAGATGAATCAATTCAAGTTGATAATTTTAAAAAATAATATAAAATAACATTATTTTAAGAAATTTCAATTTAAATTTGGATTAAATTAATTAGATCCAAGATTAATTCAAAATTAAATTTTTTTTGTATACCTAACTTAGGTTAAGAGGCAAGTCACCTAGATTATGTGTGATCTACCGTATCATACTTGATTTAATAACAACATTGATGGTAACAGGTAAGGCAGTATATTTTTTTAGGATTTTTTACATGCGAGATTAAATTTTACATTTCCTTCCTAATCAATTCAGTAGTTTGGTTAAAAGTCATGATTTGGGACTAATTTTGTAATGATTATTTTTTAAAGTGTTTTTTTATTTAGAAATGTATTAAAATAATATATTTTTATTTTTTTAATTATTTTTTATATTAATAAATCAAAACGATATTAAAAAAATTAATTTGAAATAAATAAAAAATATATTTAATTTTTTAAAAAAATATTTTTATAACACAAAAACAATCTGGAAATATCAAAAAATTTAATTTAAAATAAAAAAATAAAAAATTTAAATTTTTTTTTAAAATATTTTTAAAACATAAAAATAAAAAAACCATTTTACAAGTATCTCCTTGATCATCGATTAGGGGGCGGCGCATAGAACAGTCGCTTAACTTGACTCATGTTTTTGGTTCTGCATTTTGGGTCTCTGTGAGATCTGCCGAGCTGCTTTGACTCCACCATCAACACGCTAAACTTCAGCTACTCCTGTCTTCTTCTTCTTCTCTTCTTTAATATTTTGCTTCCTTGTCTTCACATTCTAGTCGGCGTCAGTATCAAATAATAATGCAGGCTGCTCTCCTTCCCGTGAACCTTGATCCATGGAGAGGGACAGAGACCATGCAACCTTTCCTTTTTTAATAAATGGTTCTTATATCTTTTCATGCTATAGAAAACTTTCAGCTTGCATGGTGACTATGTATAGCTTTTAGCCAGGGTGGCTACTGACCAGGTTGGTCAGGTTAGGTCGGGTCGGGTCGGGTACTACAATGTACAGGAGCGCATATATTCCAATCAAATCCAATGGGAATAAAAAATATTGTAGTTGGACCCGTTCGATTAATGCAATTTCTCAAGCTTAACTACAATTGAATTAGTCGTTTTTTTTATTAATCGTATTGTAAAAGATAGCCACCGCCCACCCTGAATTTAATATAATCCCTAAAATCTTATTGTAAGAAAAGCTTTATTTTTTTTATATTCAATTTTTGATTATCCCAGTCTCAAATTAACCCATTACATTTGTCTAAATTTAAACCTGTTTATTTTTTTTTCTTTACTTTAAATTATTTTTTTCTTTACTTTAAATTAATATTTTTTATATTTTCAGATCATTTTGACGTGCTAATATTAAAAATAATTTTTTAAAATAATAAAAAATATATATATTATTTTAAAATAAAAAAAACATTTTAAAAATTAATCATTAACACTCTTCCAAGCACCCTTTCAGCATTTCAGCACATTGATGACATTCATTTTGTCATATACTCACCAATATTTGCTTATTTCATTCCATTAATTTACAATTTATTCGATTTGTAATTTCATCATTTGGTCCAAAACATGACGTGAAGTGACGTGATGCTTGTTCACATTGAGAAGTGTTGTATGAACATGAAGCAAGAGAAAGCATGTATACTTAAGCTTTACACTTTACTTATTTTATTAGAAATTATCCAAAAAACTCCTTTAAATTATACATTTTGATTCTTGAAGAGTCAATCTAAACCTTGTTCTCCCCCGCACGCTAAGATTCAGCACTAGAAAACATTTGTTTTTCCTTTTTTGAAATTTACATTAGAGAACAATTTAATTTAATTTAATTTAATTGAACTTTACTAACAAACAAAACACGGTTTTAGAAGCTCTAAATCAGCTTAAAAGTCCAATGATTTAAGACTCATTTAATAAAAAA
>Ga0325410_1003663_pt1 | contig 17362 bp, 8 predicted proteins | sample PopdelMetagenome_16_FD_206182 | JGI IMG/M metagenome (GOLD analysis project Ga0325410, IMG submission 206182) | Populus deltoides microbial communities from Bellville, Georgia, United States - Xylem-PdIQD-R3 | ecosystem: Host-associated > Plants > Phyllosphere > Stem > Wood/Secondary xylem...
ATTTAAGTTTAAGGGTTATAACATTACAGAAGACATGATTCAATACCTTAATCGTAATTTCCCTGCCCTCAAAGTTTTGGTGTTGCACGGTGAACGCCTTCACTTTCAGAGGATTGAGATTTCTATCCCCCTGCTTGAGAAATTAAACCTCATTGCAGCTCAAATATCGGCAGTGGAAGCTATCATCAATACTCCGAGATTACGGTCATTCAAATGTGTCATGCACAAAATCCCGTCTTTGTTTTATTTGAACAGTTTACAAGAAGTTACTCTTGAATTATTTGTTGATCTCAGCTATATTAAACATGGTGAAAGTTTTCTCGAAGATTTTAGGGAATATCTTAAAAATCTCAACCAAATCAAGCTTGTCACTCTGAGTATTTGCGTTTATTCTTCTTCTGAGATCCACAAAATAGTCAGCAGTACTGCCTCCAATCCTGTTTTGCTTGATATCAGTCACTTGAAGCTGGAAACCTTTACCAGGGAGAAAGAAAGCCACGCTCTTGTTGATGGCTTGTTTTGTATTTGCCGTCCAGAATCTTTATTACTTGTGTCTGGCTGTGCAAGAAACGATGAGTTCATTAAGAATCTTTGCGAGAAACTAGTGCAAATAGAGAATGCAGCTACCTATGCAAATTGTTGGCAGCATCACTTAAAAGGCGTCAAGATCCAGCATTGTGGAAGAAAAGGATATAACAAGATCCTTACATGTGAAGCTTTCTTAGACTCATTGCAGACTCTGGAACCGAAGGAGAAGATTCGTTTTTTATTCGAATGGTGATTTAAATTTTGCATTTATTTTATTTACTTGCTTGGACAAATTTTCTTAGAAATCAGCTGAACCTAGCCAGGGCTCTGCTGCAGCAGCCCTTCGAGCTTGTATTGAACAAGTTTTTTCCGGTTTGCGATGCCTATGTTTAATAATTTGATATTTTACCCTTTACCATCTGATATGTTACTGTTAGTTTACTAAATTTGACTAAGTCAACCTTAAAACTGGTGTCAAATAAAATAAGACCCAAGCTAAAGTTAACATCAACATTTACCAAGTTATTTTTTAAAACTAGTTTGAAATAAAACAAGATCTAGGGTAAAGTTCACATCAATATTTATTAAATTATCTCTGTCAGGCTGGTCCAATTTAATAACTTAGTACATAGCATGAAAAAGAGTTCTAATTTAACATAATACAATGAAGCAAAGGATTCATTCATAGAAGAATAAAAAAGTTGTTATGCAGAGCATAAAATATTTTATAATTAACTTTCATGAGGTTTGAATCATTATAATGAAGAAAAATAATTAGATATATTTATTTTAGATTATATACCAATCAATTATGGAGTATGTTTAGTAATTTTTTTTTTTTGCACACCGAGGCTTGCAGCTCAGTGACCTTGACAGGCTTTGCTCTGCCTATGTGCCCTGGGTTCGAGCTTTCATATGTATGCTTGTCACCCCCGCGGTGCCTTACATGCCTATTGGGCTTGCAGGATGTTCAGTGGGTCCGAGAATTAGTTGTAGTGCGCGTAAACTGGCCTGAACACCCTGGTTATCAAAAAAAAAATTGTTTTTTTGGATAACTACCTTACTAAAATAAATATTTTTAAACTAGACTCAACCCTCTTACACACACATATTTGGACACATATTTGGATAATAAATAATATTTGAATGATTATTATTTATGTAGATACTTGAAACCGATAAATAAAATATAAATATATAATTTTTTTATCCCATAAATAATAAATTAAGTATAAATATTGAGAAAGAAAATCATTATGCAGTCATTGCCATCCCTATATGTTACCTAGAGTATTTATTCCATCCTTGTTTAAATGAAAATATCTTTATATTTTATTTTATTTGTGTTTAACTTAGTTTTGATATTATTGATGAATTTAATTATTTTCTTTTAATAACACTCTATGGGTTATATATAGATTGAAAGAAATCCAAACGATAGTTTGAGAAATTTTTTTAAAAAAAAATAATGGATTTTTGATGAATAAACAAGACTTCATATTCATAGACATTAAAGGGACTTCACCATCAATAGACTAAGTTATGATTTGTGAAACTACAGGGACTACCTTATTATGATGCTAAATAAACATGGACGTAACAAATTATTTACCCTTGCTTAAATACATGCTTCGTTTTTAGGTTTTCTAGGGTTTGCCACAACTGTTTGTGTTAATTTATAAATCCGCCTCACGTTTTAGATCAGCACCCACATTCTCTGATTTCAATATGAACACAAGTTCTATGGATGCTGCTGATCGGATTTCCCAATTGCCTGACCACATCAAACATCGAATTTTCTCTTTTCTTTCAACACCAGAGGTGGTTCGTCTTAGTGTCTTGTCCAAGCCATGGCATCAGGTTTTCACTTCTTTTCCCGTATCTGAGTTCTCCTGTCCCTCTTTTTTCACAAAAAAATCTGACAGAAGTTACGAATTCTGTAACTTTGTCTACAAATCTTTGCTTCGACAATGCCGACTATACAGAAGCATACCAAGATTTCAGTTGTCTGTCAGTACCAGAGATCTTTGTAGACCTTTTCCTTATTGTAAATTCATCAATCGGTGTATAGAACTAAGTACACAGAAGGGTGTGAAGGAGCTTTCTATCGACTTTTGGATGCCTCTATATCACAGACTACCTGAAGCCATGTTGTCTGTCAAAGAATTGGTTGTTTGTAAGTTAGCTGGTTGTCTCCTCAAAGGCAACGTAAATTGGCCTTCTCTGCGTGTGCTCTCTCTGAAAAAAGTTGAAATTTGTGACCAAAGTATTATCGACAATCTCATCTTTACCTGCCCTTTCATCGAGAAGTTGGCTCTAATAGAATGTAATGGGTTAAGTTACCTTCACCTTTCAGGTTTAAGAAAACTCAAGAAAGTTAAGGTGAAAGGCCAAATCTCTACGCCTCTGGAGAAGATTGAGATTGACGTGGTTAGTCTTCAGACTTTCTCTTATTCTGCATGCTACAAGGAGAAGACAGATATTGATCTGACCTCTTGCAAAAATCTAGAGGTATTTAAGTACAAGCATGGTATGATTACTGAAGACCTGATTCAAGGCCTTAATGGTAATTTCCCTGCCCTCAAAGTTTTGGTGTTGCACGGTTATCGCCATCACATTCAGAGGATTGCGATTTCTATCCCCCTGCTTGAGAAATTAAACCTCTCTTTACCTGACTTGCCGGCAGAGGAAGCTATCATCAATGCTCCAAGATTACGGTCATTCAAATGTTACATGGAAAACATCCCGCCTTTGTTTTCTTTGAATCAAACAAGTTTACAAGAAGTTGCTCTTAAATTATCTCTTGATCTCATCTATTTTCAACAGCGTGAAAGTTTTCGCGAAGATTTTATGGAAATTATTAGAAATTTCAACCAAATCAAGCTTGTCACTCTGCGTTTTACCTACTATTCCTCGTCTGTAATCAACAAATTAGTCAGCAAAGTCTCCAATCCTGTTTTGCTTGATATCAGGCACTTGAAGCTGAAAACCTATATAGACGGCACGGAGAAAGTAAACGTCGCTCTTGTTGATGACTTGTTTTGTATTTGCCGCCCTGAATCTTTATTACTTGTGTCTGGCTGTGGAGGAAACGATGCGTTCATGAAGATTCTTTGCAAGAAACTAGTGCGCAGAGTGAAACATAAAAATTATTCTGCAGCTGCCCATGTCAAATGTTGGCAGCGTGACTTAAAAGGCGTCAAGATCGAGCATTTTGGAAGAAATGGATATAAGAAGGTTGTTACATGTCATGCTTTCTTAGATTCATTCCAAACTCTGGAACCGAAGCAGAAGATTCGTTTCGTATTCGAATGGTGATTTAAGTTGGAGTGTTAGTTTATATATATATTTCCTTGAACAAATTTTCTTAGAAAACAGTTGAACCTAGGCAGGATTCAGCTGCAGCAGACCTTCGAGTTTGTGTTGAACAAGTTTTTTTCCGGTTTGGGATTTTTATGTTTAATAATTTGATATTTTATTCTTTAGAGTGTGATATGTTACTGTTAATTTCTGAATGCGCATCTCCAGTACGTATAACATCAGTTCCTAGTAAGGCAAATTCTACAGTGCCTACAATGATCTTGTAATCATTTTTGGTCTTGTTATGATCAGCTGGAAGCCCCAAAAATGAGGCCATAACATTTCCAGGGCCATGCCATCTGATTATGCCGGTTGCCTCACACAGATCAAAAACAGAAGGCTAGATTAACCACCTTAAATGAGTTTCAATTAGATGTTAGTAATTCTTGTTTTTAGGGCCATTGCTTGGTGGACTTGTTAAATTTAGTTTCTTGTATCATGTTGAGTTCTGGAGGGTACCATAAACTGGCCTTCTCTGCATGATCTTTCTCTGAAAGAAGTTAAAATTTGTGAGCAAAGTTTATGTGGTCTATGATCAAGAGAATTTCTCTGATACATTGTCGGTTACGTTACCTCAAAACTTTCAGGTTTCACAAAACTCAAAGATATTATGGAGAAGATTGAGATTAAAGCTCTCAGTCTTCAAAGTTCAAACCCTCGTCTGTGTCGATGAAACAAGCTATTAGAGAAAATTTATCGATGAAAGTGCAGGTAAAGATGAGATTGTCAATAATACTTCGGTAATCAAAATAAACTTCTTTTAGAGAAAACTCACTCAAAGAGGGCAAATTTATGGCAGTGTCGAGAGCACATCCAGCTAACCTTGAAACAACCAATTCCTTGGCAGGGAAGATAGCTTGGAGCAAACTATAATTAGTAGAAAAAAAATCAAGAGGAAACTGCTTAACGCCAGCCCATTAATAAGCATAATGTGGAGAGATTGTGGTGTATAATGTGGTCAGGCAATTATGATATCCATTAAGCATCAATTGTTCTGATGACCACGTTGAAATCAGAGGAACTGGTTGTGCTAAAACGTTAGGCCTCTTTGAAAAAACCAAGGCTTATACTATTTTCCCTGCAACTTGAAAAAAGAGAATAACATCAAATGCAGAAAAAATACAGAACAGCATGAGACACCCCAGGTTTCGACAAAATGCCTGATACAAAAAACACCGAAAATAGAGGCACAATGCCCTAGTGCTGTCTCAGCCTCGAGTGCAAAGTTGGCGTTCAAGTCCAACGAAGAAATAGCCGTTCAAGTAAGGACCCTTCCCCATGATGAACTAATTCAAAATTCAGAACCTGTGTTGCTTCTTAAAATTGATGTCCAAGGATGGGAATAACATGTATTGAAAGGGGCCATAAAATTACTGTCAAGACTGGAAGATGCAGCCCCCTACCTAATCAATGAGGATGAACAGTTGCTGCGAGCGAGCAACTGTAATGCCAAAGAGAACAGGGATTTCTTCCATGATGTTGGATATAGTCACTGTGTCCAGCATGGTACAGATGACCATTGCTCCAAGGGTTGGTGAGCACCAGACCGTGTCAAGGGAAACACTCACCTAACTGAATGCCTTAGTTTCCAGACTTCACATCAATCCCTTGCAAGGAAATGCAAGACATTTGTCTGCTTGGTGTTTATCAATTTCTTCTTTTCTTGAGAAATTTTCAGATACGAAGAGTTTGTATGCTAGACATTTGGCTGCTTTGATGTTTGTCATTTCTTCTGGCCTTGAGAATTTTTCAGTATTAGTAAGTTGTTGTTGGAGACTGCAATTGGCATCTGTGAAGGGATATTATATTTGAGGACAAATTTTTTTTTCTTCTAAATTTAAAAATTAAATTGACCTATAAATTGTACTTTCTAAAAAAATAAAAATAAATACTCTACAAGATATAAAGTGTAATTTAAAAAAAAAAAACCTTGTTTTTCTATGATTATGATTTATTTTATAAAAAAAAAAGAAAAAATAACACAATTTTATTAAAAAGATCTCAACAACTAGAGACTGATCCACATTTATTAGAAAATGATTTTTCTATTTTTATATGTAGATTATGTTTTTCTCCTAATAATCCTATTCATGTAGGACTACAAAATCATGATAGGATTAGGACGAATTTATTAGAAAGTTTTTGTATTTTAAAAGTTTTCTAGGTCGCGCGGTCACCATTATTCATAGAGTAATTATCCAATCCCTTGTTTTAATGAAATAAACCCTATATTTTTATCTCCGTTTATAGTGATGAGTTTTCATTAATTTAATTATTTACCTTCCATAATACTTTATTGGATATATAATAATCATAGGAAACCCAATGGTAGCTTGGCATTTTTTTCAAAAAGTTGATGGATCTTTTTTGATGAATTAATTATGTAAATAAAAAAAGGTCAAGGGACTAAGTTGTGATTTCTAAAATTATAGGGTCTAAGTTATTACATTGCTAAACAAAATAGGGACTAAATAAATTATTTACTCTTATTTAAACACATGCTTAGTTTTTAGTTAATAGGCGGTTTAAGCTTTGTCTCTGAATTTGTTTTTGGTATCCTCTCCGGAAAAGAGACTAAAATCCTTACAGCTCAAGGATTCCTAAGATTTGACTCCGAAAAGGAGATTAAAATCATATAAAAGACACTGTTTGAGTTATTTTTTAAAGCAGCCTCACGTTTCAGATCAACAACCAAAATTCTCTGTTATCAATATGAACACAATTTCTATGGATGCTGCTGATCGGATATCCCAGTTGCCTGAACACATCAAACACCACATGCTCTCTCTTTTATCAACACCAGAGGTGGTTCGTCTTAGCGTCTTGTCTAAGACATGGCATCAGGTTTTCAATTCTTTTCCCATATCTGAGTTCTCCAGTTCCTCATTTTTAGTAGAAAATTCTGACAGGAGTTTGGAATTTGCTACCTTTGTCTACAATTCTTTGCTTCGACAATGCCGACAATACAGAAGCATACCAAAATTTCAGTTTTCTGTCACCGATCGTTATTTCAGGACTTGTTTTTTTACTTTCCAACAGCCGTTGCAGCCTCAACTGGCTAAACATATCAATCGCTGTATACAACTGGGTACACAGAAGGGTGTTAAGGAGCTTTCTATCTACTTTTGTGTACCTGACTATTATAGACTACCCGAAGCCACCTTGTCTGTCAAAGAATTGGTTGTTTGTAGGTTAGCTGGTTGTATTCTCAGCGGCCCCATAAATTGGCCTTCTCTTCGTGAGCTCTCCCTGAAACAAGTTAAAATCTGTGACCAAAGGATTTTCGACAATCTCGTCTTTACCTGCCCTTTCATCGAGAAATTTGCTCTAGTAGAATGTGATGGGTTAAAGTACCTTCACCTTTCAGGTTTAAGAAAACTCAAGAAGGTTAAGGTGAAGAGACAATCTTTTCCGCTTATGGAGAAGATTGAGATTGATGTGGTTAGTCTTCATACTTTCTCTTATTCTCCATTCTACTTTGAGAAGACTCATATTGATCTGACCTCCTGCAAAAATCTAGAGGTATTTAAGTTTAAGGGTTGTACAGAAAGTTTTAGGAAATATCTAAAAAATCTCAACCAAATCAAGCGTGTCATTCTGTGTATTTTCTGTTATTCCTCTTCTGGGTTCGAAAAAATAGTCAGCAAGGTCTCCGATCCTGTACTTCATATCACTCACTTGAAGCTAAAAACCTATATCATAGAGAAAAAAGTCCACTCTCTTGTTGATGTCTTGTTTTGTATTTGCCGTCCAGAATCTTTATTTCTTGTTTCTGGCCGTGGAACCAACGATGAGTTCATGAAGATTCTTTGCAAGAAACTAGTGCGGAGAGTGAAGCATAAACATTATTGTGGAGGTAACCATTTAAGCGGTTGGCAGCATGACTTAAAAGGCGTCCAGATCGAGCGTTGTGGAAGAAATGGATATCGGAAGGTTGTTACATGCGATGCTTTCTTAGATTCATTGCAAACTCTTGAACCAAAGGAGACGATTCGTTTTGAATTCGAATGGAGTTTTAATTCTCTTCCTTAAAGATGGTGCAGTTCCAGTTTATTTAAATGCTTGAATAAATTTTCTAGGAAAACAGTTGAACCTAGCTAGCAGGGCTCAGCTGAGCAGCCCTACGAGTTTGTATTGAACAAGTTTTTTCTGGTTTGCGATGAATAATTTGATACTTACTATTTAACGTCTGAAATGTTACTGTTAATTACTGATTTTATTAATATTTGCTAGTTCCATGCTAAAAATAATGACCAAACTAGCAAGCAAAAGAAGAATACAGAAAAGAAAAGGAAGGAAAAAACGGAAAACAAAAATAGACAGAGGTATATACCAGCAAGCATATGATGAACAAAACTTGACGCCTTACTGATTTGACAGAAGGAGGATCCCATATGAGCTTCTAAGCAAGTCCAGTCCCGTGTAATAGTGGTTTCCTTCAAATGTTTTCAGCCAAAGTGTTAGTCGATGAAGAACCAGCTCAAAGACAGTATCCCGATCAGTAGAATCTCCCAAGAACAGATTTTGCACAACACATCCTGAGTATTGAGTGGGAAAGAGTTATAATCAACCTTGATGGGCAGAATTAACACAATAAGATGAAACATTTATTATTAGCTAACATCTCTGAAATGTTATTGCTGAACCAAACTCTCTACCTGTTTATCAGGGACGTGAGAAATCCTGGGCTAATCTTGCTCCATCTCCTGTCGACACCTTTTCCCAGCAAGAGACTTTCATTATTAGCCAAGGAACTAGTAATAAACTTTAATTATAATTCAGAGATATATGACACACACGAAATGAAAGCTTTCAAGAGAGGAGAGTCTCAAGGGAAAGAAAGCTTAGACGAAGATCTTGACATTCACGAAAAGGAAGCTCCGAGAAAAATAGAGTCTTCATAAATAACAACATCAGAATACAAGTGAGGGGACACTTGGGATAGAAACACTGCATGTCTCGGTCTTTCCTATTTTGAATGTACAAGTAATTTTTTCAAAATAATTTTTTTTTTAATTTTAGCTTTATTTAAGTATAGGAATAATAATCATATACGGTCTATGTTTTTATTATAAATTTTTTGAGTGGCATCTTTTTTTTTTTCCAAAAATTAAAGTCAGCTCAATGAAAAATTCAAATTAGAAATATATTGAAATTCCCAAAACGTCCGGACTAAAATGCAACAGTCTCAAAACATCAAGTACCAAACATTCCAAAGCAAAAAAATAGGTCCCACTCTGTCATCAAATTCAACCATATATAAATAAAACAAATTAAAAAAAAAAATCCTCCAGGTCTCCCTTAGCAAACCAGAACAGAACCTTCTCGACTTCACTCGAAAACCATGCGTCCTTCCCCTTTACGTCGTCGTTTCCCCGAACAATCTAGACAGACTCACGCTTCAAGAAGAACCTAGAACCCATCATCCACTATAAAAAAACCCTAAAGCAAGCTTCTTTCCCTCGTCAAGAACAAGCCCTAAACAATCTATCATCGAATTCTCTCTCGCTTTGTTGTTTCTGAGTCGTTTCTTGCTCTCTTAATAGTGTTTTCTTGCTTGCTTTTGCGTGGTTTCTTGCTTGCTTCGTCGTGGGAAAGATGGCAGACGTGCAAATGGGAGAAGCAGAGACATTTGCATTCCAAGCAGAGATCAACCAGCTCTTGAGCTTGATCATCAACACATTCTATTCCAACAAAGAAATCTTCCTTCGTGAACTCATCAGCAATGCTTCTGATGTACGTTGTCCTCTGTTCTTTCAGTCTTCGTTTTTCTGGGGTTCTTATGTTTTCATGGTGCTAATGGTGGTTTCTTGGGATTTGTGTAGGCGTTGGATAAGATTAGATTTGAGAGCTTGACGGATAAGAGCAAGCTTGATGCACAACCTGAGTTGTTCATCAGGCTTGTTCCTGATAAAACTAATAACACCTTGTCCATCATCGATAGTGGTGTTGGCATGACCAAAGCAGGTACATTAAAGTTCTCTACAACCCATTTTTCTTCTTTAAAACATTATCATCTGGATCACTGAAAATTTTGTTTCCTGGTCTTGATTCCGTGTTTATCTCTCAAACCCAAGATTTATCTTTGAAAATTACCATCCGGGGCAGTGCAATTTTTTTTTTATTGATTTTGATTCTGGGTTTTGGGATGTAAAGTTACGTGTTTTATGCTTTTAGTTCGGGATTCTCATGAGATAAATGCAGAAGTTTATTAAAAGTGCGAGTGGAATAGTGAGAAAGTGGTTTATTGGTAAGGTATAGTGGGAGGATTAGAGATGCTGATTGTGGTTGATGTGATTTGGGAATGCTTATTTTTTGAGTTCGTGAATTGTAGATTTGGTGAATAATTTGGGAACAATTGCGAGGTCGGGGACGAAGGAGTTTATGGAGGCATTGCAGGCAGGGGCTGATGTTAGTATGATTGGACAATTTGGTGTGGGGTTCTATTCTGCCTACCTTGTTGCTGAGAGGGTTGTGGTGACTACTAAGCATAATGATGATGAGCAATATGTTTGGGAGTCACAAGCTGGTGGATCTTTCACTGTTACAAGGGATGTTAACGGAGAGCAACTTGGTAGGGGTACTAAGATTACCCTCTACCTCAAGGAGGATCAGGTAAATAAAGCACCCCGTTTAATTTAACCAGACCTTTTGGTTTGTGGATTGATGTTGTCATTGGCTTGTTCGTGTTAGATTTCATTTTGTGTAATGTCTTTTGGTTTTCGCAATAATTTTGTTTGTAGCTTGAGTACTTGGAGGAGAGGAGGATTAAGGATCTTGTGAAGAAGCATTCTGAGTTCATCAGTTATCCTATCTATCTGTGGACTGAGAAGACGACTGAGAAGGAGATTAGTGATGATGAGGATGATGAACCAAAGAAGGAAGAGGAGGGTGAAATTGAGGAAGTAGATGAGGAGAAGGAGACTAAATCCAAGAAAAAGAAGATTAAGGAGGTTTCTCATGAGTGGCAGCTCATTAACAAGCAGAAACCTATCTGGTTGCGCAAGCCCGAGGAGATCACCAAGGACGAGTATGCTTCTTTCTACAAGAGTCTGACCAATGATTGGGAAGATCATTTGGCAGTTAAGCACTTCTCTGTTGAGGGTCAGCTGGAGTTCAAGGCTATTCTCTTTGCGCCAAAGAGAGCTCCATTTGATTTGTTTGACACTAGAAAGAAGATGAACAATATCAAGCTTTACGTGAGGAGGGTCTTTATCATGGACAATTGTGAGGAGCTTATCCCTGAGTACCTTGGATTTATCAAGGGTGTTGTTGATTCTGATGATTTGCCACTCAACATCTCTCGTGAAATGCTTCAACAGAATAAAATCCTCAAGGTTATTAGGAAGAACCTAGTGAAGAAGTGCATTGAGATGTTCAGTGAGATTGCAGAGAACAAGGAGGATTACCAGAAGTTTTATGATGCTTTCTCAAAGAACTTGAAATTGGGTATCCATGAGGACAGTCAGAACAGAGCCAAACTGGCTGATTTGCTCCGGTACCATTCAACTAAGAGTGGCGATGAAATGACAAGCTTGAAGGATTACGTCACCAGAATGAAAGAGGGCCAGAAGGACATTTACTACATTACAGGAGAAAGCAAGAAGGCAGTGGAAAACTCTCCATTCCTTGAGAAGCTCAAGAAGAGGGGCTACGAGGTGCTGTTTATGGTTGATGCCATTGATGAGTATGCTGTTGGCCAGTTGAAGGAATATGATGGAAAGAAGCTGGTGTCTGCTACAAAGGAAGGTCTAAAACTTGACGATGAGACTGAGGAGGAGAAAAAGAAAAAGGAGGAGAAAAAGAAGTCCTTTGAGAACCTTTGCAAGACAATCAAGGACATTTTGGGAGACAAAGTGGAGAAGGTGGTTGTCTCTGACCGGATTGTAGACTCTCCATGCTGTTTGGTGACAGGAGAGTATGGCTGGACAGCTAACATGGAGAGGATCATGAAGGCTCAGGCATTGAGGGACAGCAGCATGAGCTCGTACATGTCAAGCAAGAAGACCATGGAGATCAACCCTGACAATGGTATCATGGAGGAATTGAGGAAGAGAGCCGAGGCTGACAAGAATGACAAGTCCGTCAAGGACCTCGTGTTGCTGCTGTTTGAGACTGCTCTGCTAACCTCTGGCTTCAGCCTAGATGATCCAAACACATTTGCTGCTAGGATTCACAGGATGTTGAAACTGGGTCTTAGCATTGATGAGGATGAGGCTGCTGGTGATGATACTGACATGCCTGCCCTGGAGGAAGATGGTGCTGAGGAGAGCAAGATGGAGGAGGTGGACTAAGCTCCTAGCTTTTTGTTATGTTGACAATACTTGTGAATTGGTTTTGTTCACCTTGTCTAAGGCTTGTGTCCGTTGTGTATTTGAAAGAGAGATAGTCCTTCGTTAGCGTCCTAAGAGTCTGTTTTTAGGTGTCATAGAGGGAGTCTGCAAATAGTTTCTGCCCTTGTGTACTGTGTGGTTACAAGATCATTAGATTGTGCTGTTATCAAATTATGCAACCTGATCTGTGCTGGGCTCTTGTTTTGAAAATTAATTTTGTTAGCCAGATGGTTGATCCCACCTTCTCTTTGGCTACACAGAAGTCCTAGCTACGAAGTTAAGAATTGAAAAATTAAAAGATTTTAAACAAAAATAGCGACCCTGGTTACAAGCCTGGTTGGTTTTGACAACCATGATAAATTCTACTCGATTGACATGCATCTGCTCTAGTTGGATAGCCTCAATTTCCAGTTCGTTTCCATTGTCATCACTACGAACCTTCCAGAGCAGTTAGCAATGCATGTTCACAGAGGTGGTGACAAGAATGAAACATGGAATGGCTCGTATATGGAGGTGCCGCTCCTGAAACCCGTTTGGCCTCATTCCCTTTTTGTTCTTGGAACCCTTGCCCCTGAAAGGGAGGTCATAGGTTATGTAGCGAACCAGATTAGGCTCAAGCCATTAGTAATAGTCTAATGCTACCTGTGATGCACTGTGCTGCAGGTCATTTTTTTTTATATATACATTGATGTTTAGGTGATGGTATTATTTGTAAATAAACAAGAAAAACTTAATGCTCGAGTCATTAATTTGAATTATTTAGTAGAATCAAGTATTGTAATGATATGAGATAGGTTATAGACATCGACTAAAGACGAATTATATAAAAAACTATATAAAAAAATATTTGATAATAATTAACTAAAATAAATAAGTTAAAAAAATCATTGGAGACTCGTATTTAAACTTCACTGAAAAATAATGCATGACAACATTTAAAAAAAAAAACTACAAGGATTATTAGAGCAACGTTGCGGAAAAAAGATAGACATCGACGAAAGATGAATTATATAAAAAACTATATAAAAAAATATTTGATAATAATTAACTAAAATAAATAAGTTAAAAAAATCATTGGAGACTCATTCTCATTCCAACTTCACTGAAAAATAATGCATGACAACATTTAAAAAAAAAAACTACAAGGATTATCGGAGCAACGTCGCGGAAAAAAAAAACTAAAAAATATATATGTTTATCTGTTTATATTCAATCAATCAATTATATTCAACCAATTAATTTTATTTAACTCAAGAATAAAATTTAACTATAAAAAACTTCATAAAAAAAAGACCCAAAAGAATCCAATCAAATAAAAAAATGATAAAACATAGAACACAAAAAGTTAGGAAAAAAAAATAAAGCTTGATCTTTAATTAAATAAATCTAAAAAAAATCTAAAAAATCACAAGACAGACACAAAGATCGAGGAAAAGAGGTTAAAAAAAATGAGAAAAAGAAAAAAGAAATGCATGCTTAGGCGCTCCTTTTTCATGAGAGCACGTCAAGACGCATTGGAAGCAATCCTAGAACGACAATTTTGGCCTCCTGAATCAATCGCACACATTAGCATATTTTTTTTCATTCTTTTTATTTTTTAAAATACTTAAATAACATCACCTCAACTCATTAGTTAAAAAAAAGAACAACCAAAAATATTCTTTAACCTGAGGGTTAAATTATTTAACATCAAAGATACAAGGTTTTTTAATTGTGTAACAAAATTTAAAATTACAAAAAAAAACCCTATCTTTTTCATTTCAAAGGTAGATAGATTATTTTATTATATATTTTTTTCTATAAAAAATATAAAAATAACCCTCAATTGAAGCTAAAAATTTATTTCTTTAATGATGTAAATTTATTATACAATTAAAACACAAAATACTTATCCTCCCCTAATCAATTTTAGAACACCAAAATTGTTCCAATACAAAAACTATTTTACCCCTAAATAATTGGTTATTTTTTAAGGCGGGATAAAACACTATTCCCGTCCTCAATCAACTCTATCCAGGTAAACAAAATCTAGGTGAACAGTGTTTTCTCCTTCTCTTTTAGTGCTTTTTTTTTTTAAATGTTGCCACCGAGCTTCATGTAATCTAATGAAGAGAATTTTGAGTCGGGGGTAGCTGATGTGTTACTCATCAACATCACAGATTAGGAGGATCATACCAATCCTAAAACCTTGCTTTATATTGAACTGTATGACTGCAGTTTAATGTAAAGGACTAAAATTAGAAACCTAATTTTAATTAGGGCTGATATTCAAAACAAGGCCCCTATTTAACGCCGATTTAAGTTTTGCCAGAACTTGCAGGAGCTTGGATGTAGAAAAGATGTGGTGGTAAACTTCACGCAAAACAACTAATCTAACGGATCGGCACCAGAGACTCCGGTAAAATTGGACAACAGCCTTTGTGTGCTGGGCACTGAGTTATGAGAAACTAGAACATGCAGACCGTTTGAGCTGGTTTTTCAAGATGGCAATACCAGAGCTCCTGCGTCAAAGAATGCAATAACATAACCCCCAAAGTTATACTGTGTCCCTGACACATAATTGACAAATCTCACTTGCAATTCATGCCCTCCGGATAAGAAAACAGCCACGGTAAATCAAGCAATCAAATGATGGTAAAACAGAAAAATCTGGGTTCCATTTCATCAAATTGCAAACTTTAAACAAGAGTACTTCAAAATAGGAACTGTATTCTAGTCTCAAGGATCAACTTGCTAAGAGAGTTGAACAAGGGCACAACTTACATCTAGTAAAAACAGCAAAACTGTAAAAGACTAGCAACACCTTCAAGCAAAGTCAGGAGTACTAGTTTGACCAGCACCATAACCTCCTCCTCCACGACCAAAGCCAGGCCTTCCACCAGAGCCCTGGAAGATCCAAACATGGAATGGAATTAGAAGTAAATACACAAGAACACATAGTGGCAGTTGTCCCTAATGAGCATTAACATTTAGGGTAATTGTATTAGAGTGAAATTACCCTAAATGCAGGCTGGTAATCTGCTGGAGCTCCTCCCTTCTCACCACCTTCAACCCCTCGTGGGCCCCCACGATAACCATCACGGTCACCAAATCTTGGACGGTCTCCCTCAAAGCGAGGTGGGCCTCTAGAAATCCAAACAAACACCACATGCAAATTAGTATATTCTAAAAAATCAAGGTTGATGAGAACACTCAAATCACGGAATTGTCAACATAAATTAAAATTACCGGGGACGGTCACCAGGTGGACCACCAAATGGGCGACCACCAGCAGGCTTTGCCTGTTTCTTCAAGGTAGCAGGAACAATTTCTGATGGAAGATTCAGATAAGTCCTCAAAAACTCAATTCCATCATTGGTAAGATACCAGTAGTAGTACATCCATGCAAATGTCTCGCGAACATATTCCTTGGATTTGAAGCTCTGCATGAGCTTAATAACCTGGAGATTGGGAACATCAATCTCCGGGTGCTTTGCAAGATTGTAATCTTTTTTTGCATAGCAAACTCCCTCTGCAGAATCAACAAAATAAGATAAAACTAAACCTCATTAGTCCCGTTTGGATAACTTGAAAAAATAACAAAACTTCAACATTCAGACTAACTGATCATATCCAAAAAAAAAAAAAGCAAGAATAACCAAGATACTCAGCATAGTCTTAATTTGGTATTCCAACTACCAGGACAAAAACCCGTTAAAACATACATCTAAAGAGGAACTAGCTGAAGAATGATAATACTGACTGCATCTCACTTGAATTATCAATGCAACAAGAACAAAAGCAGCTAAAGACTACTGCTTTGGACAAAAAGAGAATGTACCCTATAAGTCAATGGCTTTTCTAATTGACATCCATGTTATTAGAAGAACTCAACGTTATTAAATCAGCTCTGTAAGATCACAAGCTGTGAACTAACATTAACCCCAATTCTTCAAAACCCACAACTAGAAGTGAATATTCCAAAAACCATAAAAAATACAAAAGATCTTCTTTCTAGATAACTAAAAATAGATCTATAGCAGAAAAAGACAAGACCTTGAAAGAGGTACTTGGAGATTTCTCTTCTGTTCTTCTCTGAAATAATCTGAAACAGTGATAGACAGCACAAAAAAAGTCAGTATCTTTCTATATTTGTGTCTATTAGAAGTAGAGAGGAAGAGATAGAGGGGGTTACCATGGTTGCTAAAATGCAAGCCCCGTTTTGTGCTTTGGTACAGAGATGAGAGGAGAGCTCTCTTCTTTCGATAGGATGCTAAGGAGGACTTCAAAACCCTAAAGAAAACGATACCGTAATTATATATGGGTTTAGTTCTGGGCTGGGTAAACAGGTAGCCCGGATTTCATTTGAGATTAATTAACTTTCATGTGGGTCTATTATGGGCCTAGTTCAAGTCCAATTTTCTTTCCTTTCTTTTTATTGAAACCAAATTAATTTAAAAATAAAAAATAAAAAGTAGTTATGACTTATGCGTAGGAGGCCACAGCGCTTTCAGGTCGGCAGATGTGATGCTTTCTGTTGTTCAAAAAAAAAAATTCACCGTGTTGTATAAAATATCATTGCATTTTATTATTATTATTATTATTATTATTATTTTGTGTTGGGTGGATAATTTGTAGGTGGTAAGGTTTTTTTTTTCCTCTTTCCTCTAAAATGATAATTTAGTTTTTTTGGTTTTTGATATTTTAAAATCAATCTTTATTTTTATTTTTTTATTAATATTTTTTTTTAATTTCATTCCTTAATCTTAATTTATCAAATTTTATTTTTTTATTTTTTTTCCTTATTCTTTTGATTTTTGATTTTTAATTTTTTTCCTTTAACCTTTTATAAAAACTTTTATTTATTTTTAATTTAATCATTCAATCTAAATCTATGGTATATTATTTTTACCTATGTAATTCTTATTTTTTGATTTTTTTAATTTATTTTTCCTTTCAATTTCATCATCCAGTAAAAAATTATTTTAATTTTTTATTTCAATTTTGATCATCATTTTTTGAATTCTTTTCTTTTATTAAAGTTATTTTTCCTTTTAATTTCATCATCCAATAAAAAAATATTTTAATTTTGTATTTCAATTTTAATCATTATTTTTTTAATCCTTCTTTCTAAATTGATTTTTCTTTTTAATTTCAACCTT
>Ga0325410_1003664_pt1 | contig 17360 bp, 11 predicted proteins | sample PopdelMetagenome_16_FD_206182 | JGI IMG/M metagenome (GOLD analysis project Ga0325410, IMG submission 206182) | Populus deltoides microbial communities from Bellville, Georgia, United States - Xylem-PdIQD-R3 | ecosystem: Host-associated > Plants > Phyllosphere > Stem > Wood/Secondary xylem...
AATTTTATAATCCCGTGTATTTTACAAATATTTCTCTTGAAGGCCTTAAAAACCATAAAAAATAAAAGAAATATAAAGTTTACCAAAAACAAAAACAAAAAATGAACCATGAAGAAAATAAATTGAAGAAACACTAACAAGAAGAGTTAAACCTACGCAATCCAAGCCGAGGAATACCCACTTGTCTTCTTCAGTATTAGGCCACATGAACTTGTTGATCATTCACACCCACTAGCTACTTTTATTTTAAACAAACCGTTTCGATATTATGATTTCTTAAAAGTATAATAGTTAAACCGTTTCGAACTCGCGGCCTTTTACAAGACCGACATGCTAGCCAAACTACCCATGAAACCAAGTTGTTGTCGAGTAAATGGCATAGAGAAGGAGAACCAAACCTCTTTAGGAGAAGAGCTGGAAGCTTTATGTTTCATTGATGCGGAAGCTTGTTCATCGAGTCTTGAAGCTTCTGAACGTGTCTGGAAAAGGAGAGGTATCTGCGATTCTGTTTTATGGCATTTCGACAGGAGGCTGAGACCTGGACAAAACAACATTTTAGCAAGACAATATTTAGTTGTTAAATGATCGAGTATCATTTAAAATCGCAGGAACTACAACTGTTCATCAAGGGGAAATTAAATTTAAGTGTGGAAGAAGTGTGATAAAAAAAAAAAAAAAGCAATGGCAATGTAGCAGCAACAGAGGAAAATAACCAGAGCTGATAGTCGAATGGATATGGCTCAACATGCTTGTATCACATCAATGTTGATGTTCAATCTGACAAGACTAGATAGAAATATAATTTACACAGATAATATTGATGGCGTAGTAAAGATGTAGATTATCTGATCATCTCAGATTAAATTAACATCTTAAAATTACAATAATAAAATATCAGATTATCGGATCTAGCTCAAATTATTCCAAAAAATTCTACAGCAGCTTAAGTCTCCGTCGTTTATCAGACGGTAAGAAGCTAAATTTGGCATTGGCTGTAATTTATTCATTAAGTGTAAGCCAGGACTGCTTTGAAGTTAGCTCTTTACAATCATAAGCAGACGGGCGACATGGGAGAGACCGGCCTACTCCAGGGCCTATACGACAAAAACATACATTGGAATCATCACCTCTTCCCCTGTCTCCTGGGAGCTAGTTCATAGAAGCTCCCTATATATACATGAATTAACTTCAAACTTGATCAAGTCACTTTCTTGTTTCAAATAACTTTTTTTGGGATTTCAACTGTTGAACAGCGCATATGGCCAGCTTCCTTGCAACAACCCCTACATGTCCACTGGTGGCCCTGCCCACCACTACTAGGGCCACCTTCACTGCTATTCAGCAAAAGAGCTTCTCTGTTAATGTTAGGGACACTATCCATTTCTAATTATGTTATGAAAGGTATGGTAATTATTATTATTTTTATTAATAAATAACTGATGCAAATATTAATCTTAATGCAGGGAGGTTCTCTATTTTACGGTTTAAAACATGTCCAGAAAATCCAATTCTCAGACGCAGCTAGCATTTCCTCTGCCAGGTCTAGATTCTTCAAGACCGCAATTTCATGCTCCGTAAGAAGTCTCGGTTCCTCGTTCCCTGCCATTTGTTTTCTTTGTAACTTCGTTTTATGCCATTTTGTGATGCTTACAGAGTGCAATATTTAAATGACTAGGCTCTACCTGAAACCCTGGAAACCGTCTAAAACACCATTGCTAAGCAATTGTCTGTTGATGTGAGCACAGTGACTCCTGAAATCAAGTTTGCTGACTTGGGTGCCGACTCCCTTGACACGGTAGTTTTCTATCTCTCTACTATACCATAATAGAGTAGGCCTCAGATAACTAGAAAGGGATAAAGAAAATTGAACGTGAGATTGACGAAGAGTATAATTTAATAGTGTGACGGCTTCTGAAATATCACTTCAGGAGCTGAACCATGTATAAACTGAGCTGTAAATTTCTTCAGGTGGAGATAATGATGGCTTTGGAAGAACAATTTGGCGTGTCAATTGGCGAAGATGGAGCGGAGAACATTACAACTGTTCAAGATGCTGCAGATCTCATTGAGAAAGTGAAGGCAGCAGAATGAAGAGCATCACTTCCCGGCGTCAAGATTATGGAAATTTCCTTGACTTGGTTATCTCATAAGTGGCACCGGGGAAATGTTTTGCAGGGATCAATTTTTGTCAGGGCGTCTAAAATTATAATTTTTTCTTTCCTTTGAAGACAAAATAGAAAATCTAATGCGTGCATAATAGAAATGAACTTCGTTTATCATTGAAAGTTGGCACGCTTCCTTGATTAATGAAAGAGAGATACTGCAGTTGTTCTGCAGGTAGCAGTTTTTCTTTCAAATTGCTTATCGATCTGAAGCAATTGCGTGCATTCATTGATTGCAGCACAATTTTACAGTAATTGCTATTTTCAACACCAAGAATTCATGGCGTGGCAGTGCATGATGACATTCACAACAATATTAGATTGAGTGGTGTTTTATTGCCCAACTTGTCAACAAGTTCTTTTTTAAAAAAAAATTAAAAATAACAATGAAAATCAAAAAACAACAAAAGTTTTTAAATACTAAAACAATGATATATTAAATTAACTAGAATTTTATTATTTTTTATAAACTTTCGACTTGAATTATAAATTTCTTCGTGTTTTATTTTTTTAATACTATTTTATATTTAATTATATAATATGTGAGCTTGATATCGGACTCAACTTGATTTAATAACTTTGTTTTTTTTAAAATTATTTTTTATTTAATTATATTATCAAAAATAGATATTTGTAAAATTAAGTATTATCTAAATATCAAGGTGTTTGTTTAAAATCATGATAAACTCATAAAACATCAAACCTAAACAAATTATATATATCTTCAAAACAAATAAGATTTTAAATAAAGAAAATAAAAAAATTAATTAAAAATAATTTAAGCACATCATATTTATGCCTCCAGGCCCATTTGACATTCCACTTAAAGCAAAGCCCTCTGTCCTTTTTTTATTTTCTTTCAGATGTGCTGGCATCAATTTCTATATAGGCAAAACCTATTCTGGAATCAACTCAGGTAGTGGCCATCATATTGGGTTTGTAGAAACTCTCTTCATTGCTGCTCTTGTTGTTGGTTGCTTCATCGATGCTACCGTCTCCAAGAGTTGTGGAACTCTGGTTCCTTCTGCCATGCTTCCTGGATAGTCCTGCTCTGATACTAATTTTGAAACAAACCTGTAAAATAATTCCCAAATTGAGAAACTTAGGGTTTCTAGAATTGTAATAGAAAAGGGAAAGAATTAAATCTAGGGAGAATTATGAGATTTATTTGTGGATAAGAATGGAGTAGACAAAGATAAGGGTGTAATTGAAAAATAAAGTATGAAGTTTTTTTGACATATTCGAAGTAGCTCAGCCTCATGTGTGATGTGATTTGTTCGAAAACATTTCCTACTTAATCTTATGTAATTTATACTAAAGAAACATAATTAATGCAAATTTAAAATTGAAATTGAAATTTTAAAGATCCTGATTGTTATGCTTTCAACAAAAATCTATCCCTTAAGCCCCCATTTTGCCCAAATAAAAATTGATCAAAATTTATTTTTTTCTCGTTTAAAATTATATATTTTTAAATTGTTTTAATATATTAATATTAAAAATAAATTATTTTAAAAAATATTATTTTAATACATTTTAAAAAAAACTCTGAAATACTCTTAATCATCTCGTAATGCTATTTCAATCTTCTGATTGTTCGTTCGCTTGACTCTTGAAACGCTGTCGTTGCTTGGACTGTCGGTGCTTGATATGTCGTTTGTTTCCTGAGTGGAATCCACGTGTCCTCCATGCAGCCTTCGTTTCCATCCAACTGTCCATCTGTTTCTCCCATTCCCAGGTAACATCCTGACCCTTCATACCTGCCCCTTTCTCTTCCACTTTTTCTGACCTTTCTAACTTCTCTCTTTTCTTCTTGTGCAGGACTTCGAGCGATTGAATCGACCACTTTATAGCTTTCGTCACTATATAGCTTTCCAGTCCCCAAACCTCTGACATATTCATTATCATCTCTACTAACAGAGACGGGGAAAGAGAGGAAGGGGAATTCGGTAATACTGCTCGATACTATGCAAATGAGTACGATGAATACGAGCAACGGTTTGTGGAAGGGAATATCCAGATCAACCTCTTAAAAAAACTGGAGTTCGGAGGGATAAACGAGCAGATAGATGCATTTTATGATCGATCCTGGCAGTAGCACAGCAACCTGTCTAAGGAAGTTCAAGCCAGGACACTCGAGAGGGGAATTGCTGGAGCTCGTTGAGGCTATAATCCAGCCTATATTGCGTTGCTTTAACAGATATCAGAGGTCAAATTAGAAGGCGAAGTGACTTCATGTGCGCACGAAATTGGTTAATGGATCCTATTTTCTATCTTCATCGAGAACAACACGAGGGAGCTCATCTGGGACAATTCTCTGCATTCACATCTGCATGGCCAGTCTACAAAATCATTGACTGATCGTGATTTACATGAAAATGTCTTCCCATAGGGTGGCACAACACTGGAGAGGGTACATTAACAAGCAAACCACGCATCAATTATATCACTTGTTTACGGCTGTTCATATTCTCACGGCGCTGGTTCAGAAGATATTCCAAGTGCCTTTGGCAGTAAGGGGCAGACGTGTGAACGAAATACCATCAGTTTCAATGAGAAATTGTACACGTTGTCCAATACATACAAAAGTAACTAAAACATCATCATCACCAGTGCACTTGACATCTTGCACGAATAATACCACAATGTCAAGAACCTAATACGATAGAAGTTTTACATGATAAATGAGAAGCCCTTAGCATTGGTCAAACAACGTTGGCAGCAACCTTCGTTTGAAGTTCTTCTGATGCTAGAGGTTTTCCAAAGCAACCTGCATCTGGTGGAGGTGCGGCACTAATACCAGGTTCTGTGGTGTCTGCCTCTTTTCCTGCTGGCGAAGTGGGATATGGACTTTTGCTCACCAACCTGAATAAACAAAGTTAAAAACGAGGGTCTAGCAGCCCGGATGATGTATTTGTGCATCGTGGAACCATTGAACACATAAGAGCACAGCAACTTGGATGCAATGCCAGATACAAAATCATGAAGTTACGTGTTGTTTTGAAGTATAAGATTCCAGACAGACAGGGACAGAGAAATTCAAAACGCAAAGTTACCTGTCCCGTCGCTTCTTGAAGAAACGCTGCAGGGATTGTCTCCTTGCAATAGGCAATTCTAAAACCAAAAAAAAAATCGAATTAAAATGAGAATCATTAAGCAATATTCCTCATAGAAGAGGAAGAGCAATAAAATATTTGAATTCGAACATTAGCTGTGTTTCAGTCATGTTCTATAACCATTACCAGCTTGCATTCTGCAGATGGAATTTTGACGACTATATGTTTGGCCCTGGGGTGCAGCAGTGCTTTGCATTGAAGGAGACCTTGTAAGAACTGGTGTACCAGTAGGAGAACCACTCTTTTTCATGTCACCAGGTTTGACAGCAGCTGCAGCAATAAGCATAATTTCATGAACCTAAATGGACATGGTAGAGAGTTAGAATGGAATCCCACATGTAGAAATTTATTCAAGTGTTGAAAGTTTTAGTGAGGGAAGACCTTTTCTGCAGGAATTGAATCAAACACAACAACACTTCCACCATAGAAGATGGTAAGCTGATCTGGAGTAGGAATGGTGACATCTGGTCTAGAAGTCGCCATTGTCATGGGCCTGAAGAAACCAAAGATAAGTTAGTCATTACATTATGTTGAACTTGTCTGGCATGTGTTTACAATTTAAATTACTTAAATAAGCAAAATCTCTCATTAATAGTGTCGGAAGTATATCTATCAAAGAAAGAAATGTTTGGTAGAAAATCTCTCATTTATATTTTATATCTTATTGAATTGTTGTATTTTATTTTTATAATATGTCTAGTAGAAAATATACATCTATGAAAAACTGTTTTAAAAAAAAAAGAATTGATAATTTTGATTCAATCTCAAAATGATGCACTTGATAAATTTGTGGTTAATAATCAACAAAATATTATACTTAGATCCAATTTAGAGAAAAATGAAACTAGTAACTGAAGAACAACCAAATAACTCTATAATTGAGGTAGAACAAAATAATATTGATATAAATACTACTAATAATAATAACCTAGAAAGTAATGATGAAGCTGGATATTCTAAAAGATCTCGTTTATAATTTTGTCTTGCTCGTTCACCTTAAGCTGGTTATGCTGGCTAGGTTCCTTTTAATTATCAAAATCGCTTGCCTTTTGAGTAGTATTTAGAATAAGATGGTTTTCTGCAATTGATTCTTCTACCGTCTAAAAGTCTCACTGGTTGGCTTGGTGTTTTTGACCCACCAGAGCGTACTTGGAAAGTTCTTGTTGTGCCTCCCCCTAAATGCCCTGAGAATTTTGTTGCAAAAAATTGAAGGGAAAGTTTATGTTAGAGCATAACAGAGACATTCTAGTTACTTATGCATATTTAAGCTAGATCAGCCAAAGATGGTCTGGCGAGAGATGAAAACCCTCGATGGCATGACACTTGTTGCCAGTTTCTTGTCATCTCATTCAAGAACTGACCTCCCTGGAATGATGAGAAACAGCGTCTGCTTCCTCTACATACCCTCTTCTTCTTGCCGAAATCTTTTGGGACAGAACGAATTGAGGCGTTGATTGAATCGGAAGCCATGGTTACTACTGCAAATATTTATGGATTTGGATAAACCCTAATTTGTTTCAATCAGGAGAGATGGGAATTTGTTTTCTAGAGAGAGAAAGGAATCTAATTTGTGGATTTGATAAAACCATAATACATTCAGAAATTCTGTGTAACTGATATGTTATCGGCGTGTTATATTTTATAAGAGGATAGTTTAGTCTTTTTATTTAATTTAAAATTTTCATCATTGTCTAAAAAACAAAGTGAACAAAAGTTAGTAACGATTTCAATTTTTCCTTGGCATTGGTGAAGAATTTAGAGACTTAACAACACTTGTGAACAAAAGAATTCGTATTTCATTCGGATAATGAGTTATTCAAATACTTGAAAAGATAAAATAAATTGAAAGAACATGCCAATTGAATAGAATTTATTGAAAACTTTTTATACGTGATCAAATTCAAGCAATTCAAGGAAAATATAGTGTTCTACGAGGTATTTTTTTTTTCTACTATAAATGCAAAGTTGGTGGATTTAAATCTGTAAAATAATTTTATGCCAATAATATCGATTTCGTTAATGTTCCTGATCAATACTCTTTTAAATACTGAATATAAAATTATATCTTTTATTTTTAAAGAGGTTGTTTGTTAGATAGAAAAACAATATAATTCATAAAATAAAGAGTTGGTACTTTAGGCATTTTAATCTTTTTTTTCTAAACATGGATTTAGAAAATTTTTCACTGATGGTTCATGTGAATTACCATTAAAGACCGAACAATTAGACGACTTGTGGTTTACGACAGCTTAGCTTTTAAATAATTATTTAAAACCGGATATTATCATATTTTTAAATAATAAATTATTAAACAATTCTATATCTGCCAAACAAGTTACTAGAAACTTTTAAATAATTTTATTTTATTATTTTTGCTGTAATTCAGAACCTAACAAAATGATGGATTCTTCTTCTTGCTACATGATTATGGTTAGATGAGAAACACATCCTTTGCATTACAAAATATAATCAAATAACTTTCCAATATGAAAAAAGCTCCACCATGTTAAATTTAGGCTAGCATTAGAAAGCTCAACGTAATATTTTGTTTATAAACAAATTATTCACTTACCAAAAAATTTTAAATTAAAAAAAAATGTTAAAATCGTTAAATCAATTTAACTCAACATGTATTTCAAATAATATAATAAAATTTAATTATATAATTTAGTATTTCATTCAAAATATAAAAATTATAATAAATTATTAATTAAATTCAAATTTAGAATTGAAAACAAGAGCACCATGAACACAAGTTCTTTCCTTTTTCTTAAAATCTAAAAACAATAAACAAGAAAGCTCTCAAGTTATTTAAGTGCTTTTTCAGGCACTCACTAGCTCGCTTTCAATTTCCATAACCGACATTTTTTTCACAAATAAAGCAGAACCCATCTTCCATTTCCCCCTTGTTTCCTCTATGAGCCACAAAAAAACTAAGGCTTTTTCCAACCAAGAACAGAAAAAAAAATTGAAACTTTTTTCTAGTTTACAAGAGTAGATTCATACCAGTAACTGGGTGTCCAAAGATGATGAACCCCATTTTTCTCCAACAAGCCAGCACCTTCCTTGCAAGATCCCATAACCTCTGGCTCCTTCTTCACTTCCATATCTTCTCGTGGCTTCATTTCCTTACGGGAATCAGGTTGTTGAGCCTCCATTAAAACCAGATCGGAGACAACAAAAGAAATTCAATCTCTTGTTTTTGTAAAGGGAAATTTCATGTGAAAATGGAAAGAAAGAAAGAAAGAAACCAGCTCCGGCCTCCTTGTCCCCCACCTTGACCTGACCCAAGTTTAAATAAAATATCAGTCAATCATATTTAAAACGTGGCAATGCTAATTTCACACCCTTTGTCTGTTCTACTGCCTTTTTTTTGTGCCCATTAATGGTTGTCCTCCTTCCTACACGCATGTACAACTCACCACCACTTGTTACCACTTGTTAGGATTTTTCTTCACAAAAAATGCTAGAGAAATTCATCATCGCACATGGAACAAATTTAATTTAATCATCTTGTGTGTTTTTCTTAGCAATGAAAATTGGTATGGGACCAAGATAGCTAAGGCAGTGTTTGTTTTATTAAAAATTAATTTTTTAAAAATTATTTTATAAATTTTTTTATGTTTGTCTATTATTAAGAAAGTTGGTTAATGAAAAATACTTTTCAGTTAAAGAAAAATTTGACTTGATTTTCAGGAAAATGTTTTACTTTTATTTTAGACGGAAAACACTTTCCAGAAGTTGTGAAAAATTTAGAAATATCATATTATTTGCTGATTATATCAAATTTGATCCTCAAATTTTTGATTGATATATATTTTGTTTGAATCTTTTTTTTTAATTTCATCCCTTAAATTTTGATTTAATTTAATTTTTATATTAACTTTGGTCCTCATTTTTATAATTATTATTTGTTTTTTATCATTTTTTTAATTGAAAATTTTTATCTCTCAAATTTGGTCCTCATTCTTTTAATTGTTACTAATTTTATTTGAAATAATTTATGAAATTGTAATTATTATTATTTTAATTTCATCATCTTTTAATTTTTTTTATTTGTTAGATTTGATCTCCATTATTTTGATTATTATTTATTTTATTTGAGATAATTTATGAAATTAGATTTTTTTCAATTTCATTATCATTCAACTTTTTAATTTGTAAGATTTGTTCCTCATTATTTTAATAAACTTGAAAAAAAAATAAAACATTTATAAGTTATTTTTCATCTTATTTTTCATAACATAACCAAACACTGAAAAGTGTTTTTCAACTTATTTTCAATGACACTACCAAACTTCGGAAAATCATTCACTTTCGGAGAAAACCACTTTCTAAAAGAAAACTACTTTCCAGCAAACAAACGAGGCGTAAGAAAACGAGTTTTAAATCAACCTGCAAAAAAAATAAGTTTTAAATTTTAATATTTCATAAAAAAGAATTAAAACAATACATGTGAATGAAAGTTATAAAAAAATATCAGGCATGAAATGTAGTATAGTAATTTTACATTAAAAAGTTATAAAACAATTCATATGGATGTAAATTATAAAAAATATAATATAGTTATCACACATCAAAAACTTAAAAAACAATTCATGTTGATGTACGATATATATATATATATAGTTATCTCACATTGAAAAATTAAAAATAATGAATGTGAGCTATAAAAAAAATGAAGTGTAATATAGTTATCCCATATTGAAAAATTAAAAAACAATTCATATGAATATAGGCTATATATAATTACCCTAAATCAAAAATCCATGTGGATGTAAGCTATAAAAAATTATGAGACATGAAGTGTAGTATAATTATCCTGCATTGAAAAGTTAAGAAACAATCTACGTGGATGTAGACTATAAAGTAAATATGAAATGTACTATAGTTATCTCACATCGAAAAGTTAAAAAATGATCCATGTAGGCTATATAGTTATCCAACATAAAAAAAAATTAAGAAACAATCCATGTGAATATAGACTATAAAAAAGAAATGTGAAGCATGAAATGTAATATAGTTATCTCATATCTAAAAGTTAAAAAATAATCATTGCAGTTGTAGGCTATAAAAAAAATATGAGGTGTGAAGTGTAGTATAATTATCCCACATCAAAAAGTTAAGAAACAATTCATGTGGATGAATAGGAGAAGATGTCACCATTAAAGGATACTGATGATGTTTGTGTTGAGTATCCAGTTGAAGGAGAAACACTTGTCGTGGAGAGCACTAAATATACATGTCAATGTGGATAATTGAAAAAGTCAAAGGGAGAAAATATTTCACACGACATGCCATGTTTATAATAAGGTATGTATCTTAATTATAGATGATGATAGTTGCACTAATATAGCTAATATTGAATTGGTGAAAAAGTTGAACTTGCACACTACCAAACATCGCATACCTTATAAATTAGAATGGTTGAATGATGGTTGTTGTTATTTATTTTTTACCCAAAAAAAAAGAAGAAAACCAAAAAATACAAGAAGAAATCCTAAAAGATTTCTCAAGTTGGTGGTAGAGGACCAAAACGACAAGTGAAAAATTTGGATGATCAAAATGTCTAAGATTGACAAAATTAGCAACCCAATTTTGACTAAAAAAAGCCTTACTGGTAAAAATATTTTTATTTGGGGTAAAGAAATACAAATTTAGATGATTAAAGACTCAATGAGAATTTTAGTAAGTTTAATTAATTTTATTGAGGACTTGTTTGCACGGAAAATTAGTTTTTGGAGTCAATTTGGGTGTTAAATGAAAGACAATGAAGTTTGAGGATTGAAATTAGACTTTGAAATGTTTAATTGGTCAAATTAAGGGCTTGATTGTGAAAAAAATAAAGTTTAGAGGTCAATTAAGAACTTAATTGCATATCCTTAAGACCAAGGACTAACCCATAAATGACGTAGAATTTCAGGAGTAAAAATTGGTCAAATCAGGGATCCAATTGAAAGGAATTGAAATTTTGATGGTTAATTAAGAATGAAATTGAATAAATTGAAAACTAAGGACTCGTCTGTAAAAGGCGCTGAACTCTAAAGATGATATTTGAATTTAGTAGGGGTGCAATTGCATATAATTGAAAGTTAGGAGATAATTATGGGTGCATCTAAAAGCAATTGAAAGAGTAGGGACCAAATTGAAATTGATCAAATTCAAAATTAAAAAACTTTAATTTTTTAGGGTTTAACCCAGACGAAATATCGTTCACCCACTATTCATCTCCTTCATTGGCAATTTTGGATGATTAAGTGAGCATGTTTAAACGAATGAATGTGGTGTCTCTGATCATCTCAAGAGTTGTAACCACCATCATTCAACTCAGAAACACCCCTTCTACAACCCAATGCCCATGAAATTGAACATTCACACCCCAATTCTTCCATAAAAGTCTCCAACATCTTGTCCTCGATCAACTTTCCTTGCATTTTCAGATTTTATGTTGATCAAGTTGACACTTTTGAACGAATGAATGTTAAGGTACAGACCTCCAAATTGAGCAAGGTTGGATCCAAACGAAAGATGTGCACCTCATCTACCAATTTCAGGTGGTTTACGATGACGTTTACATCAGAGTTGCTATGGCAAAGCCTCGAAAGTGGTTAACTCAGTCAGCCTTGATTATGACCTATTTTTCAAAAACCATCCATTTTTTTCATGTGTTCACACTTAAAGCTTCTTAAAGAGTTCTTATCAATGACTTTAACACTTCCTTATCAATATCAAAAGGTCATAAATAGCTCATTGCCCTCTAAATCTAACAAAACCACAAGTACCCCTAAACCAAAATAACCATTGCAAAACCAGTATAGTACAAAAGCTTCCATCTATTAGCTTTTATCCAGAACCCTCTCACTTTGATCAAAAGGCTAAGCTTTAATCAATTCTTTAGGGAATCCACCAAAAAAAACCTAGAAAATCTTATAAATACCTATGAGAATCAAAACTAAAAAAGAGTAGAAAAGGGGAAAAAAAAAAGGAAAAATATGGGGAAATACTCCATTAATAGACCCTAGGGGTGTTCAAAAAAACCAACCAACCGATTAAACCGAAAAAACCAAGAAAAAACTAACCGAAAAAACCGAACCGATAAAAAAATTGAATAAACCGATTAAAAAATAAAAAAACTGATCGGTCTGGTTTGGTTCCGGTTTAAAAAAAACTTAAACCGATTGAACCGGACCAAACCAAACCGGTTTAATTAAATCTAAAAAAAGGTATAAAAAGAAAATCCTAACCCTAAAACTAAATACCCTAACCCTCACGGCCACTCCACTCCCTTCCCCCTTTCCCCCTTCCTTTTCCCATAACCCTAACAGCCGCCCCCCTCCTTTTCCCCCTTCCTTTTCCTATAACCCTAACAGCTGCCCCCTTCCCCCTCTCCCTTTCCCCCTTCCTTTTCCTGTAACCCTTCCAGCTGCCCCCTTCCTTTTCCTATAAACCTTACAGCCCCCCCTCCATTTCCCCCTTCCTTTTCCCTTAACCTTTCCAGCCGCCCCCTTCCTTTTCCCCTAACCCTTCATGATCTCAATCTTCAGGGCTTCAAGGGAACATGAATCATCTCAAAAGGTCAAATCTGAACTTCTAGTTCAGGTAGATGGTGTAAACAATCGTCTCACTTGTGAAGATGGCCATCAGAAAATAGTGATGGTTTTGGCAGCTACAAACGTTTCTTGGGATATAGATGAGGCACTAAGATTGTTTCATTGTCTTCTTGTAAATAGTTTTTAGATTTTTTTGCTTTTGGAAGTCTTAGATTCATCCTAAATGGCAATCTATCCAAGATGTAGTATAGCATCTCATTTCTCCATTGGCACAAAACCCAGATTAAGGTATACAACGGCAGCAACAAAAATGCTTCGGTTTTTCTGGTTTTGGATGCTAAAAACGACCCGAACCGAACAAAACCGGTTCAATTTGAACAGGTTCTCGGTTCAGTTCGGGTTACATTAACAAGGACTATTATTTTTTGGTTTGGTTGAATTTTTGGGTTAAAACCGGACCGTGAACACCCCTAATAGACCCTATTGTAAAGGTTTAAAAGCCTAACATAAAAGGTCTAATAAGCTTTGGAAAAAAAAAGAATGAATGGGAAAGAATGAAGGAAAAGAGAAGAAAAAACCAGTAACTTATAGTCAGTAAGCTTAGAGAAGGTATAACAATGTAAAAACTTAAAGGTGAAGTCCATGTGGTCTGCCCATTCATGTTTTTTTAATGTTTAAACCTCTTTTGATGTTTTTCGAACTTATTTTAGTGTTATGATGCTTTCTAATTTTTTTATTAATATATAAAAATATTGTTTTTATTGTTTAAATATTATTTGAAGTTGTTGTTGATATTACTGAGTGTCAAGACAATATGTTTGTGACCGATTTTGATAAAATAGAGTAGTTTTGGATTTTGCCAAAAGGTGACAGTGAATGTTTGATGTCTTTTCTATTTTTTTAATGTATGTTCTTGGTTCCCGAGCATAGGTTAGGTTCCAAGTGTTTAAAGAATGAGTTTTGAATCAAAATTTGATTTTCTGTTGACTGTTATTGAGGCTCTAGTTATGAAGTTGGAATTTAATGCATGTTTGTGCTGATTTGATGTCTTTTATTAGTTTTTTTTCAACTATACTTGATATTGACAATGTGGGTTGTGAGAATTAAGAGCAGTGTGTTTAAAGTCATAAAATGCTCATTCTAAGGCTTGGCAATTGGTAGTGTTAGGCAATGACTATGGTTTGTTTACATGAATAACATGTTTTTTAGGGGTTTTAATCCTAAGGTTTTAGTTTTGAACTGAAATCTATTTTGATAAAATCGTGATTTTTGAGTGATAATCGAAGTAAATAGATGCCAGATTAATGATCTTTGCTTGATTTCCAACATGTTTGTGTCCTTAGTTTATTCATATCTAGTCTGATTTGAGAATCATGTGGCTAGGTTTGTTGTGAATGTTCATGTTCTTTATTTATTTTGTGTTGTTTTTCGGGTCAAATCAGGATTTTTAATTTGGTTTATGGTCGAATAAAAAATTTCGAGTGTCGAGTTAATGGCTAAGGCTTTTTCTGGTTTGCCACTGTTTTAATAAAAGGAATTTAGGCTTAAGAATATGTTTAATAAACACGTCCTCAAGCTTGTTTTGAATAAAAATGGGTTTTTTCCAAACAAGCCCCATATAAATTCCAAAAAAAAATCTAAAAAATCTCAATGATCAATTTAAAAATTTGTAGGTCATTTGCATGTTTTTTCAACAATTTTATTTAATATTGAGACTATAAATTTATACTGTAAGATACTGGCTTGTTATTAAAATATCTATTTTTCATTGAAATCTTAAAAAAATTCAAAATTTCTAAAAAATTTCTTATTTAAAAAAATAATAAAAAAGTGTTTTATTTGGTGTGCATACGCCCAAGTCTCTCAAAAAATAAAAATCATATTTTGGCTTAAAAAAATACATGGTATGATTTTGCATTTTTTTTATATACACAAAAATTCAAAAAATATCTTTACATGTATTTTTGGGATTTAATAATCAGTTTATTGAATCCATTAGAATTTGACCAATATTTCAAAAACCCTGAAAACAAATTTATGAGAATTAATGGTCATTTTTCTGATATAAATATTAGACTTATAAGTAAGCTGATATTTAAATATCAGAAGTTGATTACAAAATTCTTAAAATTATTTTGGATATTCATCAATTTTAATTGTGAGTTTTTTTTCATTATGATATACACGTTGTGAAAAATCATTTTGCCTTCCAAGATAGGTGAACTCTGTTAGAGCACCTACATGAATTTTTTTCCCTTAAGAACTTATTTGCCTATAATAAATTCAAAATAATAGATTTATTCATGAGCATATATGTTTTTTTAAAGCCGTAAACGGACCATTGGTTAGGAACCCATCAATACTTTTAAACCACATCTAAACTAAACAATGCACCTTACCTTAGGTAAGATGCGTTTAGGGTGCTAATATTTTTTCTAACCATAACCAGTCTCTTACCCTAGAATTTCATATAAGACTAGTCCACCTAGATCTCCTAGCGACCCTGAATCAAACAACTAGGCGATATCAAATCTTGCCACGTGCGACAATGGTGGTGAAGTGGAAGTGAATAAATAGGTTTTGATTACCTTTTCTATTGGTAAATATTGTGATGAGGTGTTATGTGATGTTGTGTCAATGCAAGCTAATCATTTGTTACTTGGTAGACCATGACAGTATGACATAAGAGTTATGTATGATGGAGTGACAAATATGTATTCCTTTGAGATGAATAAAAGACCTATAACTCTTGTATATTTAAAACCAAAGCAAATAAATGAGGAGCAATTGAAATTGAAGAAGGAGAAAATAGTTGAAAATAAGAGCTTGTATATTAAGGAAACCTTCTTTGCTAAAAAGGTTCTTCTTGGTTTTGATGATGACGTTATTGTTTAGCTTGGTACTGATTTATTGAAATTAGAAGATGTTTCTCATGATACATATTCAAGGTCAAATCTTTTTAAAGATGGGAGGACAGTACGAACCAAGTTAGATCTGAGTTTGGCTTTAAAATGTATGCTGACTAGTTTTGCGAGATCGAACATATCTCTTAAACCGCACATCAAAAAGAGCTGAAATTTTACATAGAGATAATAGACACATGGAAATATATTTTAGTAAATTTTCAGATCAAATGGAGTTTGAAAACATATTATTTCAAAGGATCAAAGTTACTAGACAAATCTTATCAAATCTGTCAAACTAGATTTCAACTATAGGGTTACCTCTAGATCAAAGTTCTTAAGTATAGGGTTACCTCTGGATTAAGGTTCTATCAAACTTGATTTTCAACTTTTCGAGTTATTATCTAATTCATTAAGGATTGTTTGATCTAATGATTAAGAGATTTGCACCATTTTACCCACTATTTACTCTCGTAATTTTTAAAAAAAAATTGTAAGGACCTTTTCTTGTTTTTTTAAGTGATCAAATTCCCTATACTTCATGCAACTTTATGAACGTGACTAACAAAACTAATCCAATAGAAAATGACAAGTTTCCTTTCATATTTTTCAATATAAAAAATTAAACAATGTTTCTTATAATTTATAGCAGATATAGTTTTAAAATTTAAATAAAAAAATTAAAATTTTAAACTAAGAATATTAAATTAAAAATTATTTTCTACTATAATTTATATAAAAATATTTTTAAATTATCTATTATGTTCTTAATACGAAGCGATGTCTATTAATTCTTCATTGAGATGATTTTGTCAAACAAACTATTGACAAGGTTATGGACATTTTCGTGATATTGCATAAACCTCAGGGACTCAATTAGTAAAAAAAAAAAAAAAAGTAGAGGGTCCTAAAAAAAATATAAAGATTAAAAATGATAAAATAAAAAAAAGAAAATCATCGGTCAATTATAGTTGCCTAACACGACCAAAAGATTGATGTCTTCTCCCAAGTGCAGGAGTGTCGAAGTAATAAATAACCCGGCAAGACCGGGGTCGAACCACAGAAAGGTTAATTGTATAAATTATAAATAACAATGCAACAATAACAACAGTAATAATAACAATAACAATAACAATAATAATAATAATAATAATAATAATAATAATAATAATAATAATAACACTCAGTACGTGGCGTTGTTATACCTGAGAATGATCTAAAAGATCGGGTCACAGGTTTCCAGCCTATATACTGATTTTATGAAAAGATCAAAGAGATATATTATATAATATAAACAGATTTCTGTTGCAAATGAACAAGGCAAGACTAACAATGTCAGGATCCTTGATCAAACACAGAGCATACTTAACGTACATAACATATAACAAGAATGTAAATAATAATAATAATAATAATAATAATAATAATAGTAATAGTAATAGTAATAGTAATAGTAGTAGTAGTAGTAGTAATAGTAGTGGTAGTAATAATAGTAATAATAATAATAAAAAGAAGAAGAGGAAGAAATTAATGAGAACTTTGAGATGGAAGATTAATGTAAGGATTAAACAATGATAAAAACAAATGTCAAAGTTAGAGGATTCACTAATGGTATTTCAAATAAATATA
>Ga0325410_1003666_pt1 | contig 17359 bp, 7 predicted proteins | sample PopdelMetagenome_16_FD_206182 | JGI IMG/M metagenome (GOLD analysis project Ga0325410, IMG submission 206182) | Populus deltoides microbial communities from Bellville, Georgia, United States - Xylem-PdIQD-R3 | ecosystem: Host-associated > Plants > Phyllosphere > Stem > Wood/Secondary xylem...
TATAGAAACTTAATTAGTCACCACCAACAATTAGTCACTACAACCATCTAGACGGAATTTTCATGGTTTGTGCCAAGTGGTTGTCGTTGCGCATTGACCACTACTAGTGGTGGTTTTACTAGTTTTGGGGTGGAAAAGGATAGTGATACTAGTTGTTTGAGTTCGTTTATGATAGAAATTAGATGATGGTAGTAGTTTTGTAGTGGTGGTAGGTGGTGGTTGCGGTTTATGGATGTATAGAGAGAGGAGGGGAGAGGAGCTTCTGCCTTCTGGTTGTTTTAATCTTTTTAGAACATTGATGAGTTATTGACATATAAGAATACTTTATAATTTATGAATAATTATAAAAAATCTTTTAATGTTTATTTGTGATTTTATTTTTTTCCTATAATTAAAGAAATTACACTTTATATCCTGAATGAATTTTATATGTAGCCAACACTTAATATTTTAACAAAATTAATAATTTATATATATATATATATATTTATTTTAATTATTAAATTTCCATTGCAACTTCAAAATAAATAAATAAATAAATTATCATTTATAATTGATAATTGACAATAATATCATTCCTAATTCCCAAAAACAAAATCCCTTTCAATCATTTCATCGAACAATTTCTGTACAGAGATTCTTTTTGAAGTCTTTGGAACTCTCTGTCCTTAACGAACAAGAGGAACCCATAAGAAAACCAAAGGAACTCAGGAAGAATCAACTAATCTTCTCCTCATAAGAGATATTGGCATTGTTTAGAGATTTGAATGCAACCAGTACCCTAGCAGATGCCCGTATAAAATGCTCTCCTCCAAGGATTGCCATACAAGAATCATCAGTCTTTAGATGAGGCTGCACTGATTCCTTTTTCTTTTGTACATGCATGCATGAGGCAATGGATTGATAAATTTATATATTCTTACACTTATATTCATGATGGGATTGTTGAATGCAGGTCCAGGAAGCAAGAAAACAAGTCATTTACCTAATTGGCAGAGGCAAGATCAGAAAGGTTAGTTTGTTCATCAGGGGATCCAAACTAGATCCTATCTCTAAGGATTGAACCATCATGTGGGAGAAGAAGCTCTACATTCTCATGGGAGGCATCGGAAGCAGCCATCAGCGCCCCACTTGACTTAACACCCTGCATGTTCCTGGGCTTTAGATTAACAAGCACCACCACATTTCTATGTTGCAGGTAGTCAAGATCCCGATGGACTTGATCAATTTCCTAATAAGGACAAATATATGTTGCAATGTGCAGAATAAGAAGGAAATTATTGAAGATCAGTTCCAACAACTTGCTGATATCATAAAATAATCTGTATGTATGGAATCTATCGACGAGTCCAAAATCACGTTGAAGTTTAGTTCCGACTAGTTACTTTGGCCGGTCAATCTTGAAGGAAGAACTTATCATGTTGTCCAGACCAAGGGATTTGCAATTTTGCAGATAAACGTATCATGTCTGATAATTTGAATGAATGAAATAACATAGACGACTAATGCACAGAAGAAAGAGAAACAAGAAAAAACATAGACTAATATTTAATAATTTATTAATTCTTTTTGGAGTCATGAACTTGATGTTTTCTGTAATTTTCAAAATAATGGAGGTAAAGTGTTAAATTGAATAAACTATAAGATGATTAGGGTAATTTTTCGTTTCTCCCCTTCATTTACATAAAAAATATCCACGCATGATTTTTAATATTTTTTTGATTGAAGCTTAGTTTTTAGATAATGATGATTATTTTTTAATTTCAAATAAAAAATCCTTGTATAAAACAAAACATATTTACGTAGGAACAAGAGAGAAATGCATGAATAGAGAAATGAAGTTTAAATTGAAAAGATATACCTTTTCTTATTTATTTAAATTATTAAATTTTTTTATAAAAAAAATTAATTTCATTTCTATTCAGAAAATCAAGCTACTAATAAAAGGACATGCTTCATTCAAATAAAAAAAAAATTGCATGAACACTAAAAGAATAATTTATCTAGCAAAACACATTTTTTCTTCTGCAATTTAAATCGTTGTCCGCCTGATCACAGCATCGAGCTGGTATTTGACCACCTTGCTTCTAGATTGGCTTCCACTTTGTGCTTCCATGATTGCTTATTTGCATTTTTACTTTTTCCCAAACAAATTTTTTTCACCCCTTGAGTGCTTACATGAACTACCAAAAATAACTTGCCATGCTGTTTTAATACAGCAATAAAAAAAAAAAGGTGCGCTATGTTTTTCTTTGCCCCCCTCTATTTTCCGGACAACATCATTACCTTCATTTGGATTGGTAAGACAATCGACCAAGTTTAATTAAGTCTCTCCTTTTTCTTCCTCCATCATTTTTCCTTCATTCTAGATACCTTATTAGTCATTTACCTCGTACTGTAGTGGAGGTAAATAACTAATATAAATTTTAAGAAAATCCTGTATTTCTTTTTAATGTAAATAAAAGGTTTTGAGTTTTATAAAATATATATATATATATATATAATAAGAGTTTTTTAAGATACATTTCTTATTCACCTGTTTTTTTAGTTTATATATTTATATATCGAATTTAGTTTTATTTAATTTATATATCAAATTTGATGCTTATTTTTTTTATGAATGTTTATTTATTTTTAATTCGTTTTTCAATTGATTTTTTTTTCAATTTCATCCCTTAATATTTGATTTCAAATTATTTTTATATGAAATTTATTCTTCATTCTTTTAATTGCTATTTTTTTTGTTTTGGATCATTTTTTTATTGCATTGTTTATCAACTTCTTCCCTTAACATTTTAAAATTTTTAAATTTTTGTTTCGCTATTTTTTAAGGCTTGCCTTTTATAAGGTTAGTCTCGGGCTCAGGACTAGGGTTATGGATTTTGAAAGTTAACACAAGTTAACTTTGGTTTTTTTTCAAAATTGATTTTGTTTTCAATTTTATCCTTCAACGTCGGATTCATTGAAAATTTGTATTCATGTTTTTTTTTAATCTTATTTCCATGAGATTATCTCAATCATGTGTCTATGGTCATAAGGTGAATGGTTAAATCGAGCTAACTTGAGTTCTTTTTTAGTTTTTTCCTTCAATATGAAACTTCATAATTTTATTCAGTTTTCTTGTGATGAAATTACATGAATATTACAACTAGGTTGTAGATTTAACATGTTAAGATAAATGGACTCGAGTTAGGTTTCTCTGACTTTTTTTTAAGTTGTTATTCCTTAAGTTTATTTATTGCCATTTTATTTTTATTTAAATTATTTAAGTTTATTAAATTGGTTATCATGCATTTTATAAATGCTTATATAACCTTAATATTTTTTTTATATTAAAAAATCTATTCGGCTGTCATATAGCGCGACCCTATCTATCGGAGGAAGTTGACACCTGGATTTTGTTACTGGACCCACAAAGGCCTCGAACTTACAAAGATCACTATTGTATTATATGGGATTGGGAGAAAAGTGATGGCACGTTGAAGGGGCGGTGGTCAAGGTCCGTTTAAGGATTTGGAAGGTTGTCTGTACTATGTCACTTATCTGGGGTCCATAAAGATAGTTCTCCATATCTATTAACATCATGGGGTTTGTTTTAATATATCAGACGGTTGCTATCGAATTCAACCGTTTATTTAAGAGAGAAGGCCTTTCTTTTCTATTGGTGATCCCCGTCAGCTAGTGATACCTTATCCGTTGATTTTCTAACACGATATATCAGTAACGGCCTTATCTCTGAAAGGGTGGAGTCCGAGACTTTTTTGTTCTATGTTCTGTTGAAACATCTAATAGAAGAGGAATAGGTTCTTTACACTGATATGGTGCGATCCGACCAAATCTTTTTTAATGTCGGGTCATGTACAGTTTTTTTTAATAGTTATTAAGTCCAGTTTAATAAATTAAATTTAAAAACTCTTTTCTCAGCTTATTATTTAATCCAAGTTACATTAATTGTGTCTAGATACGTGGTTTCCAAAACAACATGGATATTTGATAAAATTATGGTTTGAATTTGAAAAAATCTCATAATTATACTTCTTAAAAAGATTAAGATATAAACATATTGGATTAACTTGAATCAATTTATAATAACCTAACAAACCTATGATTGAGGTCATGGGTTTCACTATGTTTAATAGTATTTATTATCATTTAATTAAATGATAAAAAAATAAAAATTATTTCAAAATCAACAAAATATTAAAGAATTACTTTGAAAAAATTAATAAAAAATTTCACAAAATCCCAAGGTTGAAGGATGACATTGAAAAGAAAAAAAGAAGAAGCTAGGCCACACACATAGCAATGAGTGGGCCAACACGTTTGGGCCTTTAAAAGAGTTTAGGCATGTGATCTTAAGGAAGGCTCTGGGCCAAATGTTTTTTTTAAAGATTTATTCACCTTTATGTTTTTTTTTAAAAAGACCTAAATGATACGTCACCTGATATCAACCCATAATCTAACCATCAATGTGGTGGCTAAAAATTCATAGTGGGTTTGTTTTAGTCAAACATCATAAAAACATTCTTAACATCCCTAAATTAATCAAAAATTTACAAATTAAAATGAAATTCGATCTATTTTTTTATGCATGTTTACAGAAAAAACACATTTTCATTGAATTTCTTTTATCTAATGTAACATTTTAACACTAAGAATAATTAGTTTTGTCATAAAAAAGTAGTCAAATTAGACACTTTTTCTCTCATTTTCATTCTCAGACGATTCTCTCTCTCATCCCTGTAGCTCATGAACTATAATGATCTAAATTAAAAAGAAAAAAAAACTAAAAAAAAATATAACAATCTAAACTAAAAATAAAGTAACCTATACTTTTAATAAAAACTATAATTTTCTTATTTATTTTTTTTTTAAAGTACTATGATCATACAAGTATGTTTTTATTAGAAAATTAAAAAAGCACGAATCAATTAATTTTAAGCATGTATATGAAAAAAATTCAAGAGCAATAAGTTTGTGAAGATTATATATAAAAATTTATAATTACAAATAAATATTTTATTTTTATTAAATATTAATGAGAAAAATATTTTAAAAATTATGTATATTGATCTAATACATAATCATTTACAAAACAATTGATAATATCATCATAAAAAATTATAATATTTTAAAAAACAATGACATAATTAGATAATCACTCAAATATTATCTTAATAATTTGGTTTAAAGAGATTTTTTGTTGTCAAAAGTTAAGAATAAAGAAATAAAGGGATAACTTAATAGAGGCCACTTGTGCCTAGGCATAACAAAATAGGTTAAAGGTTAAGCCTACGTGGTTTTCTTTTTTAAAACGGGCGAATGACATGTTATTCCCTACAATTTTTTTAAATAAACATAAAACGATGTACTGCCTACTTGAGAAAATGACATGTCGTTTTCTAGTTTGCTTTCCAGTTATTTTTAGAGGTTGAAAAGTCCATATCTGAGTTTTGAAATTTTAAAAAACTTTTAAAGTTCTAATATATAATTTATAATTTTTTAAAAGAAAATCATCGCCTTCACTCAACTCTTATATTTAAAATTAATTTATTGATACTAAAATTAATTTTTTTTAATAATTAAGATGTGATTAACCAATCAATTTCTCTTTCATCTACTATTTTCTCATAACTTTCCCCCCTGTTAAATTCCTTGAATTGAAATGTTTAGGACTGAAACATTTAAAAAACAGGAACTAAAATAATAAAAATGGGATCAAACTGTACTTTTTCACGCCATGAACACAGCGAAATAGAAAAAATGGTTGTTGTTTTGAATAGATGTTTAATTTTGTCCATGTTGTTTTTATTTTTTTTTACGGATAAAATTATATTCTTTATTGTAAAAAAGAGCAATATTTTAACTCGAGATGTTTTTTATTCGCAAAAAAAAATAATTACCAAATCAAATAATTGATCGAGGAAAAAAGAAAGAAGAAGCAGACAGGAGCAGTCCCCGATGCTACTGGCTGTTTGAAAAATAGTGAAATGAAAAAAATATCACAGTTTTTTTTAGTTTATAGGGCGCAGTGCAATGTAACAAGTAACGTAATAAAGCGGTCAAAGCGTTTACGAGAAAGAAGAGTAGTTCAACATGGTTCTGTGTCCCGTACTTGCATGAGTGCCACGTGAGTTTAACATGGGGATTGTAGCTGGGAAGCAGTCGCGCGGTTTGCTTTTACATTTTAAATGTATTTAAAAAAAAAATTGATTTTTTTTTAATATTTTCAAATGATTTTAATATACTAGTATCATAAAAAATTTTAAAAAATAAAAATATATTATTTTAATATATTTTCAAATAAAAATCATACTTTCAAACATTCTATTTTTATTTTATTTTTTATTCTTTGAATAATAATAATAAAAAAGAATCAGTTTGGGTTACCCTAGAAGGCGCAGGCCTAGACCCGGGCTCAAAGGCAGAGAAGGAAGAGTGCTCAGTCAAACCTGCTTTCCTCTGTGTTTTCTTTTTCACTAGCCACGTTTTTAACCTTTCACTCTATCTGAATTGTGTCGTGGGAGTCTCTCATTGTTCAAATCTAGCGCCCAACTTTAGTTCAATTAAAAAGAGTTCAAGAGAAGAAGCAAGATCCTTGAGCACAGTTCAGCCTCGCTGCCGATGACTTGCAGGTCGAACCAATTTAGGAGGTTGTAAGATGTTCTCAAAGAATAGAGCCTGCATAGCGTATGGGGTTAACAATATCCTAAACTATTTGGCTCAAAATGCCAATTCTTTTAGCTGATCTTACGTTAATTCTCTCCTCAAGAACTCCAGTTTGAGTCATCAGAAAATTTAGACTTGCTATACAATGGAACTGCGGGCACTCTTAAGACGTGATGAAGGCCTTAAAAATGAAATGGAAGACTGGTTTCAATATATCTTAATATCACTTATGTCATGGCAGTCTCTCCTTGGTTTAATCTAACATCAAAAGAATAGTAGACGAATTGAAAAGAGATGAAGAGGTCAAGAAAAAACAAAAGAGAAAGATTGTCAAGGATACAGTTCAAGGCCACTGCATTTTTAATAAAAGACTTGCAGCTTCAACCAATTTTCTCTCGAAACTAAAAGCGTGTACGGCAGTGTGGTTACGGGTATTTTTTAAATAATTTTTCGTGCTAAAATATATGTCAATGATATTTTTTTATTTTTTAAAAATCATTTTTGATATCAACATATCAAAACGATCCAAAACGTACAAATCATATTAAATTTTAGTAAAAACATATTTCAAAATTTTTAAAAACACGGGTTAAACCGTGTTCTCAACGCTTTCTAAAAAGATTATAAGATATTCAGGACATCTCCAACCCATGAGGCAAAAGAAAAACCAGAACTGTTCTTTTAGCTTCTTTTTTTCCTTCTCTGCAGCTCCAACTGTAATGGTAAATGAATTGCAAAAATAGCTTTTCAAAAATGCTATTCTTATATAGTTCTAAAAAGATATCAAAACCAACAAAGTAGTATAAATAAAATAATAAACCAATTAAATATATCTTGTAAAAATAAACTAATAAGGGTAATATAGTAATTTTATTGTTCTATCAAATATAAAAATATAAAAATATCCTTGTGTAGAATATATTGAATTATTTTATTCTAAAGTTACATTAGTAATTTTAGTATAAATTAAAAAATTAAAATTACCAAAAATACTTTACACAATTTTTTAAAAAATATTTATATTATGGTTCAAATAATAATAAAGTCACGATATTATTGTAATGAATAGTATTTTGCTGTGTTTTAAAATACAATAAAATCCCTAGAAAAAATTGGTTTTGTACATTTTAAAAAAATAACGAATTAACGCAACAAAAAGTTTTTTTTTTTGGGATGAAATAGCATATATTTTAATAACACGAATTAGACATCAATTTAATTACGGTGGACTCGTGGAAGTATTGAAATTAAGTTAAACTCATTTGCCTTTCCCTGAAAAATAGAGACTTGGAACCACATTGGCTAGCTCGTCAATTTCTCTTTGCGAGCAAGAATCGGGGGTGGGGGGGAATTGAGATAACTGAGACATTCTGCAACCTCCATGGTAGATGAGCTAGATCACAAATTCTATGTGGATTAGTATTGATTATCCAGCTCGCCATAGTGAAGGATGTTCACACTTTTTTATGTAAGCATTCAAGACTTTGTTCTACTAAAAGACTTTCTTGCCGCAGGAAGCCACAAGATGGAGCAACATCAAGGTTATTCTCTCTGGAAAGAATCAGACAGGACCAATAGTGGCAGTAATACAGATGATGTCAATTTTGAAAATCCATTTTATGATAATGCTTCTGTCATTAATTCGTTGGACGATCCCGTATAACAGTTTTTGGAAACTGTCCCCAGATCTGAAAATGGATCAGCGGGGGATCGTGCAGAGATGTTTCTACCCTAACAAAGGTTGGATGTGTGCTTGAAACATAAAATTTTGGCAATTGGAAAAACAGACCAAGTAGAACAATACTAAGAAGGAGACAAGACCAGCGTCCTAATTGAGGTGAAGAATCACTCTAAAAGAACACTAGAGCAAAGAAAAGGAACGAGAAGACAAATAAAGGCAAGGTTTTTTCTGCCCAAGATAGAGGAGGCTTTTTGCTTATTATTTACTTACTAATTTATATTGAGTTATCTTGTTTATGAAGTGAATCGTAGTTTTTCTAAAAGCGTGCTTTTTCATCTTTTTTTTTTTGTTTAAAGGTGTTTTTCTTCCAAAATCTCCAGAATATTGTGCTTATTTAAAAAAAAATCCAAAAAATTCCTTCCTAGGATCACCATCACATGTGTAATAGTGCTGTTCCAACCTTTCCATGCTATGATTATATGACTCAGGGGTCAGGGCTCTGTGTGTGTGTAGAAAGCATTTACTCTCCATTACCATCTCCATGCATCTTATCCTGGATATTTGCCTGTAATTAACCAAAAGGCAGAGTGATCGATAAAAAGAAGGATTATGCAGTACAACATTAAAAGTTGACATAATTGAATAGCCAGGTTCCATTTCAAACGTGCTTCATTTACTGCTTTAACTAGTTGAAAACTTGAACATATGGGCAACGGGAAGACACGCAACAACGTATGTAAAGACAACAGATCTGGACTCGCCAATCAAATTACCTTGTCAGTTACCAAACATAAAGGGATGGTAGTGGATAACTGAAGAAATTGGAACACTTTTTACATTTGGTCAAATCAAATCCTTAACTTTTAAACTTGATCAAATTAACCCCTTTACTTCTAATTGTCGGAAAATTCAATTCCTCTATCTATTTTTCTTTGTGATACTAATACCACATTATGGGTTATCAGAAAATAATCTACAATAAGAAATTCTCGAGACCAACAAACCCAACTCAATATTTACACCCACAAATCTTAAGATTGTTTGGGTTTTTGTTTAGAAGTGTAGTTGCGGTTACTTTTTAAAATGTTTTTCGTGTTGAAATGTATTAAAATGATATATTTTTTATTTTTAAAAAATTATTTTTAAAATCAGCATATTAAAACAATTCAAAACATATAAAAAAATTATTTTTTAATAAAAAAATTTAAAATTTTTAAAAACACCAATTTCCTTGCATTTCCAAACAATGCTCGAATAAATGGTATTACCATATGAACGATACACGTTAGGATTGAAAATTGTAATTGGTATATCTCATTGTTTAAGGTCTTCGTGTAACTTGTGTTTTAAAATTTTTACTTTTTTTTTTAAATTTAGTTTTTTATATTTTAAAATTATTTTAATATGTTGATATTAAAAATATTTTTTTTAAAATAAAATAAAAATAATTTTAAAAATAACTTTTTTTGCTCCGATTGTAAGTAGTTAAAGGAGAGGTGATGCTGTGTTGGTTTAACACACCATAGAAATTAGAATATTGACCGAAATGTGAAAACTAGATGGACTGACCACAAGTAAGAGTACTACTTACAGCCATTTATTATACGGCATCCGTATGTCAACACAACTGTAACTTTATCTTTACATTTTGATTTTTTTTTATTTAAAAATAATACAGTTTGGTAAAAATTTGAAGTGAATCGCATGGGTTAAAAAAAATAAAAATAGTACATTTTATAACCAAATAACGGCTGTGTAGGCATGCAAATTAACTAACATGAATAAAAATTAATCTAAAATTTTATAAAAAAATTAATAATAAAAAGATGATTTAAGATTTAATAACAAAAAAAAATTGGAATATACTAGTTGATTTTTGCTTTTTACTAAAAGAATGTTATTTTAATTTCTTTTTAAATTAACTCAAATAATCTAATGACCCGGTTAAAATTCCGGATCATCAGGTCGAATCTGAATCTGAAAACTATGGCTAGAATAGTCGGTAAGTTCTTCATTTATGTCAAAAAAGTGTATCACTGAAGACCCCTTCTTTGTTTTTTTCTCTCTTGCCACATCAGTTTTTCTATTGAATCTCATACTTTGACAGTTGAATTTTTATAAAATTGTAGAATTATCCTGCAAGAGACTGTTTTTGACTATATACAACGCTACTGAGAGAATAACAATAGTATATAAACTGTGATATTTTCTAATTATTTTTTCAATCCAAAAGAACCCTACATCTCTGAGCAATCCTATATCCTACCCTCTAGAATTTCTGACTCTCAGACTGGTTTCACATGACTAACCTGCAACACCCTCAAAAGTCAGGACAAAATAAAAGCCAACCTCCCTTTCCCTCTCTCTTTCTGTCGTGGTAAAAAACCTTACTCCTCTCTGCCACCCTGCCACCCATTTTCAGGTACTATTGCAGCTCCCATTCACCTAAGCTAACCCCCTCATTCACTCTCTCACTCAAAAAGATTCCTTCCTTTTACCCTCGTCTCCCCTTTCTCCCTCTTATTAAACAACCACCGACGCACTCAATTATTTCCCTTTCGTTATTCTGGCTCTCCCAACAATGGAAGCTTTTAGCTTGCTCAGGTACTGGAGAGGTGGTGGCGGTGGTACTGCTGCTATCGGCGGTGGTGGCGGTGGTGGGTGCGGTGGAGATGGTTATTGTAACGTACGCGCCACTAAAATTGTCACTGCCGTGTCTCCAAGCAGAGCGGAAACTGATGATGAGAATGATGACGATGATGGGCCTTTTTTTGACTTGGAGTTTGCAGTTCCTGATGAAGAAGAGGAGGGAGGAGACGGCAAAGAAGAGAACGAAGGAAACAATGGGGCTGATTCTGAAGAGGAAAACGATGCTGCTGACACTTCTGACGAGAATGAGGTTGAGGATGATGACATTGACGAAGAGAGGGAGATTAATTTCACTCTCTCTTCGGCTTCTAGCAATGACAGGAGTGATCTAAATCTTGCTCTTTCTCCTTCTGATGACTTGTTTTTCAAAGGAAGGCTTGTACCCATTGAGCCATCTTCACTTGAGCCAAACTCAAAATCCTCTCAGTTCTCGGTGTCTTTTCTAAAATCTGCTGTAAAATTTCGCGTATTCATGTTGGGATTAAAGAAGAAACCAAACACTACAACAACAAATGAAAAGGCAGAAGCTAATTTGGTGCCGGCATTAGCTTCTTCTACTCCTGAACTGCAAGGGGAGAAAGATGAGGAAAATGGCAAGCAGAGTAAGCTTTTTACTGTGAAATTTAAGGTTGAGGAAGTTCCTGTAATGTCTTTGTTTACTAGAGAGAATAGCAAAAGTATCAAGTCATCGCAGAAGCAGAATTCTACAGAAGAATCAGCTGCTTCAGCTGCTGGTGTTGCTTCTTCAGATGAGAAGCTGAAATTTTCAAAAGATGTAATGCAGAAGTACTTACAGAAAGTTAAGCCTCTTTATATCCGTGTTTCTAAACGGTATGGAGAGAAGCTGAAATTCTCTGGTCAATTAAGTTTAGGCTCTGGGCAAAAAACACCGACTGCTCCGCCGCTATCCACGGTTACCCGGAAAACAACAACGGCTGATAAAGTTGAAAAGGAGAAGGAAAGTGTGGAAGATCCGGCAGTGGCAGTGACCGATCATAAGGGTCGAAAACAGGGGAATTTGCCTTCTGGGTTGAGGGTTGTGTGTAAGCATTTAGGGAAAAGAAGATCAGCTTCGGCGGCGGCGGTGGCAGCGGCTCCTCCCGGTCCTGTTTTGTCAGAAAGGAGAGATGATTCGCTGTTGCAGCAACATGATGGGATCCAGAGTGCTATTCTTCATTGCAAGAGATCATTCAATGCTTCTCGAGGTAAAACAGTCATTTATTTAGTTGCTCTTAATTACTTTAACCAAATACTATGGTCCAGTAGTTAACCAATTCTGTTTCTGTTTCTGTTCTTGTTTTGTTGGGTTTTGCAGATTCTGATTCTTCTGTGCTCTCAAGGTCAGTGAGTGATCCTTCACATGAGAAATCAATAGAAATAATGTCAAGTCATCAGATCATGAAGGGAAAGGTTCTTCTGTGGACCCAAAGAAGGCAGGAAAATGAGATTGATTGATCAGAGATTGATGATGATCTTCTGAGGATTCTGTAAAGAAAATATGATGATTTCTGAAATGAGCAGCAGGGCTTGGAAACCAGTTAATCAGTCCACTCTGTTTTATTTTTTTTAATTTTATGAACTTGCTCGTTTGTAAATATGGCTTCTTTTGGAGGAGATTTTGGTTAGTGATTCAGCTTGATGTCTAGCTACTGAATCAGTAGTTTATGAGTACTTCGCTAGCTATTACTCCTCTGGATGTGAAAGGGTTATGAGGCTCGGTTCGGTAATAGTTTCGACCTTGTTAAAAACATCAAAAAGATGTTTTTTTGAGGTGCTAACTGCAAGTTGCATCTAAAAACAAGCGGGCACTTGGTAATGTTTATATATCTATTGAACTTTTGAAATCAGTCACAGAACTAGCAGCAGCGTTGCGTTCTTGCCTTGTCCCATGGCAAGTATCTCTCGGATTATGGCGATTTTTCCGACGAGTCGATTATGAAGAAACAGAAAATGAGTAACATGTGTGTAATGATCCAAGAAAATCTTGGATTTATTTGAAGGGCCCTCAATCCTCAAGTCAGGATATAAGAGGTGTCTTTCGTGGTCAGAGAAGTGGGGAAAGTGGAAACCTGAACAGTAAAAAGATTTTCTTTTGTTGAAGTAAGAGAGAGCAGAGACATCGAGAGAGTGAAGATGCCATATTTCTCCCCGCTATAGCCAAATTAAACAAATCCCCTTTGCCCTCTCTTTTTATGGTCTCATCATAATCTTGGAATTAGGGAAGGTTGGTGATGATGTTGCTGCAACCCCAATTTATCTGTGCTGTGAAATAACATTGGAGATTAAATTTGTCTGCTTGTGCCAGGCTTGGGCCCAACCAAACTGCTGCTGCATTTACTACTCTACTGTACTATCTTGTGGCAAGCCTTTTGTCGTTTTGGATAGTAATGAGATTCTGTGTGCCCTCTCCTTGTCTTTAAGCCTAAGCTAGCTAGCATCTACTAGCTTAATCTAAGGCCGAAAATTTGCTAACCCAGTTATTGTTCATGGAGAGGCATACCACTAAACACAACTTTTTGGGTCACCTGTTTTTGCATTGAAATTAATATTTTAAATTAATAATGAATTAATTATTTTAATTAATTATATGTTGTGTTTAATTCAGGTTAAGATCTCAAATTAAAAATTTTATGTAATAATATAATTAAATAAACTTGAATTATAACGAATTACATATCTTATTGAATTCTTGATAATTCAGACAAATCTTTTAATGCACAGGGAAGAAGCTTACGTTTAAGGTCAACTGTATTGTCTTGTGCGTCTGAGCAGAGAGGGAGACCTCGACCTAAGAATTGGGTCAAGTAACCTAACAACAAGGAGTTTCGCTCCCAATTCTTATCCCATACGGTGGGATTGTTGTAAAAATAGTCCGTTCACATCTCCTGTTGTTCTTTGGTAAAGCCCAACCTCGCCGAGGTGGGTGTGTCGGAGGCCACCTTCTTCTTTGGTCCCTAGGATGATCCAGGAGCATTCTTCATCTGGATGGAAATACCATGCGGCACCGTGTAAATCGTTATATGAATGTGTTGATGGGGCTGCTGCCCAGGTGATCCATTCCAACCACGGTGGTCGGATTATTGGAGGACTCTACCCTTCTTTCTGGCTCGCCTTATAGCAACACCAGCCAAACTCACTGGACTCTTTTCTTTTCTGATCTCTTTGAGAGTCGACACATTTAGAGTGGTAAAGGATGAGCCAAACTCTACAAGACTTTAACACCATTTTCCAGAAGACATGGCCGCTACCATTTTGTAAGAAGACTTGGAAGGAGAATCCCCACCTGGAAATTTCTAAGGAAATGACACTTTTAACACTCCACTTGGGCATTTCAGATTTTAAAAACCGAAACTGAACTCAACTAGAATTTTTTTATGATTTTTTAATTAGTTAATTTGATTTTTTTTCGGTTCGGTTTTTTCAATTATTTTTTTTCTAGTTTTTTCAATTTCATTAGTTTATCGATTTTTTTACTCACCCCTACCCATTCTCTTTATGAAAACATTATTTTGAATGGATAAACTCAAATGTCGTATTCGGGGTTTCAAGGGACAAGGGGCTTACCATTAACCATGCTATGAATTGCGATTTTATTGATTTATTTATTTTTAAGAACATGAATTGGTGATTTAAACTTATCATATTTACATGTCCAAAATAGGAGTGAAAAAAAGATTTAAAAAACCGATTAGACCGATTAAACCAAAAAAAAATAATCGAAAAAACCGAACTCGAAAAAAACCGATTAAAATTTTGAAAAAACCAGCAGGTTCGGTTCGTTTTTAGTTTTATAAGAAAAAACCGAACCGAACTAAACCGAAACTGAAAAAAATCTTGCCAAACAAAAAAAATCGAGCCAAAACCAGAAAAAAATGAGCCAAAACCGAGCCAAATCGGTTTGAACCAGTTTTTGCCCTAAAAAACCAACTGAAACCAGTCGATTTGACCCGGTTTTGGTTTAGTTTTGGTTTTTTTAAAAAAAATTTTATTTAATTATTTATTTTGATAAAAACTGAACCGAACTGGAAATAACTACTTTTAATTCAAGGGGTCCTTTTGGGGGAGGGCCAAGGTGACCCAAAATAACAGATGTGGCATGAGATGTGAGAAAGCCCACCCTATTCTCGTACCTTTTGTTTTAAATACAGGTCCAATAATTTCATAGACATATATATATATATATATATTTTGTGTGTGTGTGTGTCATGCGCTTGGCCCGACTTGTTTTTTCCGGTTAAAAAAATATTATATTAATTCATTTATTTTTTGGTTTTGAAATATGTAATAAATAATATTATGAATTTAATAATTTTTTTAATTTTTATGTATCTAATACAATAATAATAATAATAACAACAACAACAACAACAACAATAACTTATTCATGAAAACTTAATTTAATTTTAAATAGATTTTGGCCATAATTATCTCACATTTATGATTCTTTTTAAAATTCAATCACACATATAATAATATGGACATAATATTTTAATATTTTTTAAACTTATTTTAAAAATGACAATTTTTTTTAACAGGAACAATGATTCTAATTAAAAAATTTGTGTTCGCTGACATAAAAAAAATACTTTAGTAAGAAAATTGATTTTAGACTTGAGACATATATGTTTTGTGCTTATTTAAAATGGTTGAATTTTTAATAAATCAATATTTTTATGTAATTTTAATAAATACCTTTTGAATTATTATATATCTGGTATGAAAATAATAATACTAATAATAAATTGCTCATGAAAATTTGATTCAAATTGGTTTTTTTTAAAATAAAATTTAAACATAGTTTTATCACATTTATAATTTTTTTAGCTTTCAATCAAATATAAATTATGAAAATACTATTTTGATATTATTCTTACTTGCTTTAACAATCAATAAATATTTTTTTAATAAAAACAATGATTTTAGTTAAAAACATTTCGTTAAGATAAATAAGAGATACGCTAATAAAAAAATTAATTTCAGACTTGAGAAATCTATATTTTATGATTATTTAAAATGATGTATATTTTTAACAAAAAAAACAATGTTCTGTAATTATATATATATTTTTGAAAAGATACATGCACTATGATATTAGATATTTTAATATGTATTTTTATCTCGTTTTCTTAACTCAAATTTTGATTTAAATCAACAAATTTATTATTAAAATATATAATTTTTAATTTATTTTATCAAACTCATATATTAACTTTTTATTTTACAATGAGAATTTATTTAAATAGAAAGTTTTTTTTAAATGAATCCATTTTAAAATTTAATAACAATGCTAAAAATTCTTCCCTATATATATATATATATATTTTACGTTGAAAAGTTTTTAATACGCATAACGTAGCGTAGAATGCAAGCTATCAACAAGACAAAGGAAGAAACTTTTCCTCTTTTTTTATTCCACCGAGATCCTAAGAAGACTATTCTTTAGTCATGTTTGCCCTTTTCATACCTCTTAAAGCTTTGCTGTGAAAAGAGGAGTGCTGGAATACTTGAAGTCATACACAATTGGATTACAAGGGTGTGTAGGGTTGAAATTAATACAAACTTGTACTGTATTTTCAAAGTATAGGGGTGTTTTAGAGTGAATTTCAACATATTATTTTGTAAAAGTTTGATTTTGTTTTACTTGAAATTAATTTTTTTAATGTTTTTAAATTGCAAAAATAATGTTTTTTTAAAATATTATTTTAATATTTTTTCGAGTGAAAAACATTTTGAAATGTAAGCGTTGTTATATTACCAAACATCTTACATGAGAGGTTTTTAGTATTATGGAGATTTTATTTTATTTTATTTGTATGAACTTAAATGATTTATTTCTGATTTTATTTGCAAATTATATATGTATGAGATGAAATTTAAATATATTCAATTTGCAGCAATGAAATTAACCCGTACAAAAAAAAAAAAAAACCCTAACAAATCAAAGTTAAAATTTTGCAAAATCCCATAGGTCGTGTTATAGAATTTCCACATAACGCGCAAAATCAACTTAGCAACTACTATTCAAAGTTCCAACTTAAAATGTCAGTATTTTGACCACAAACCATCTATGTTGACTTGATGATTACTCAACCATTGGCCTCATTGATCAACTGACCAGTAAGGGACCTCCAACAGAGATTCTGAAGGTCACTTTGAAGTATAATTTTCGTTGTTTTCTCCAAGCACGAAATTTCCTCCATCAACTTTCTTCAATATTTTAGTGCCGAGTCTCGAATATACGGTAACAAATACTGTTTAAATGCATTTAAGTTTACATAAACTATAGGATATTTTTTGTGTTCTTTGCAATGCAAAATCTGGGAATTGAAAATGTTCCTGGGCCCCCCCCCCCCCCCAACG
>Ga0325410_1003667_pt1 | contig 17359 bp, 18 predicted proteins | sample PopdelMetagenome_16_FD_206182 | JGI IMG/M metagenome (GOLD analysis project Ga0325410, IMG submission 206182) | Populus deltoides microbial communities from Bellville, Georgia, United States - Xylem-PdIQD-R3 | ecosystem: Host-associated > Plants > Phyllosphere > Stem > Wood/Secondary xylem...
ATGCAGAAATGAAAAACAAAGACACCCAAACATACACAATAAATGATAATCAGGAAACCATTGAAAAGATAATTAAAAGGAGATTTATTATCGAGGACAAGAGTAGGCATTTGATTGTTAAGATAAACGAAGGTTTCAAAAACATAATTCCAAAATCTTCATGGTGTTTTACACTGTCCTAGAAAAGAAAGACCAGTTTCCACAATATACCTATGACGACATTCAACAGTTTCATTTTGTTCATGAGTATAAGGTTAATAATGATGAATACCAATGGTTTGAAAGAAAATGAATAACTTGTGATATTCATTCACCACCCTAATTAGTTTGAACAAATTTAATTTTTAGCAAAAATTGATGCTCAACGAGAGTTTGAAATTGATGAAAAATATAGTAAACATTAGACTTGGCAACAAGAGGGTAATACCATATATATTTTGTATGTGCATCAACAAAAATAATAAAATAGCAAAAACCATCAAATGAAAAAAGAGTAGCAGGACCCAAAAAAATCACTAAAAAATAATTCAAATGGAGCATAAGTTTTGTGGCTCGTAGGTCCTAAAGACAGACACGATGATTTTCCTAACGGACAAGTTTGACACTGAAAATTAAGGTATTTAGAGTTATAAGCAATCTTATTTTTCGAGACTAAATAATTAAAAGTACGACGATGTCATAGATCAGCAGAAGCAGATACACAAGGAAACCACTAAGCTTGAGGAATTGACGTGACAAAAAACTTGGTCAAAGCATAGATACCATTTTTACTCTGATCGGAAAATAACAGTGTCTTGGTGTTGGGATCTTTGACATAAAACACAAATAGATGAAATTCTAAATAAAAATTGATATCAAGACCAAATTTTAAAACCAAAAGCAAAGGTTTTTTTAATATATGGGACATGAAGAACATTAGAGAAAGTGAAAGTATGATGTGGTGTATGTATCTTAGTATGACCAATATAAGATATGTGATGTCCCTTACCATCACCAACATGCAAGTGATCATTACCGAGATATGATTCGGACCCTATCAAATTTGCAAGATCAGGTGTGATGTGCTTATTGGCACTAGTGTCAGGAAACCAATCTATAGAACTTGTTTAGAAAATATTGCTCAGTGCCAGATTTGCACTAGAATATTGGCCATGACACTGAAGTTAAGAATATTGACGGGCTAAATGGCCGGAGACTTGACATAACTGGCACCGGACATTAGACTACTGTGAAGAGCCATGTTGCCTCTTAATTCGCTGCCAATTTCCCTACCTCCAGTCATTATTAGAAGGCCCGTTGAAGCTACAAAAATCAAACCTGGAAGCAAACCTGTGTTCTCTGCCGTTGCTAGAATTGGGATGCCACCCTCCCTGAAATCGTTCTCTACCTTTACCAAAGGAATTAGAAGACTGACGTTGGACAATAATAGCTGAAAGGAGCTGGTTTGGTGTGGGAAGTAAAGGAGCACTAATGGCTGCATAACCCATAGATTGAAGGAAGGTCTTGTGAAGAAATTTGTGAGTTAGGAGATGAACGAAAGAGGTTCTGCTTTGGTCACGAGACTTGTTACAAAGTCTTTGAACTCACCCTGAAGACCATGAAACACATACAAATTAAAGTCCTATAGTGAAACTTGTTGGCCAGCAACGACTAATTCATCAAATAATGCATTAAATTTTTGGATAAACCTAGTGACCAAATCATCACCTTATCGAAGATCTTGAAAAGAACCATGAAGTTGCATACGAGAATTAGACAAAGAAGCGAGAGCTTGCTCAAGAGTGCATCAAACAGAATGCAAGGTTTGGCATTCAACAACAAGATAGAGAACATTTATTAAGAGCGAAGAAAGCAGTGCACTTAGAATAAGTTGGTCCTACTATTTCCAATGAAGAAAAAAATGATTAACCTGAAGAGAAATACCATTAGCAGCAACCACATGAAGAGAAGGACACGAGAGGGAGCCATTAACAAATTGGAAAATACATTGTCCAAAGAGATATGGCTTCATCTATATTCGTCAATACAAGTAATTTGTGTTTGTAAGTTTCAGATAAATAACTTGATGGGTATTAGAGAGTGGAACAATAGCATCCACTAAAGCAAGATGAATGGTAATAGAAACGACAACAAAAGTCTGCAAATTTGAAACATCCATGTTGGCAAGATTCCGGCCAACATCAGCAGGAGTAGAGTGTAGAATAGAGGAAGAGAACAAGTTCTTTAGAGGCACGACAGGAGTAGGGGAAGCCTCCAATATAGACGGGGAAGAGAAAGTCTACAATCTCGGTGCAATAGAGGAGAAGGTTTGCACCGGTGGTGCAGCAGAGGCAGAGGAAGTCTGCACCGGTGGTGCAGCAAAAGGGTCCATTAAAGAGAAGAAAAAAGAGTTTTAAGTTATTTAGGGCTCTGATACCAAGTTAAGAATAATAGGAGGCTTAACTTGTTAGTTAGCCAACATTTTCTATTTATATGTGTAGGATAGTATACAATAGTAAAAGTAAAGATTACAACACTAGAGTAGTTCTATAGTATTTTCTATATATATACATTCTATAATACTAATAAATTTACAACTTCTTAAATAAATATAAAAACTATTCTAAACAATTTAAAAGGATTAATATATTAATAATTGTATATGTGCCAGCGCTACATCGGTTTAGAAGATTTGAACATATATATTTATGTCTAAGAAGTCAAGAGAGCTTGGACATACAAGCTAGGAGCATCTTTTTTTTCTTTAACATAGAGTACACCCACACTAGATTGATTAATTTCTATTGATTAAAACGGACAAATAACGTAAGCAGTGGCCTATAGTGGAATGGAATTCCACTAATTAAGATGCCAAAAACGAATCCCCATGTCCATCCAACTTTGTAGGTCTCTCTGGGTATTCCTATAAATACATGCCATTCTACAGCCCTAGCAATCTCAAAACCATCTTACTAGCTACATAATTAAGACAATTCACTCTCTTAATATAACTTCATTAATTTCATGGCTTCCTTGGCATTTTCAGCCAAAATTGGTCGCTGCATTTCACCATCAAATGCAATGGTTTCTGATCAGTATGAGAGCAAAAGAGAAGGGCTTTCCTTTGGTAAGGGTATTTTCGCAAGAAAACGTGACCCTCGAGACTCAGTGGTCACTAAAGTTGCAACCCAAGCACCAACCGTGATTCCATCACTAGAGAAGGAACTTGCTGGTGACAGGAATCATGTTGCATGGACTAGTGTCCAGCAAGAGAGATGGGAAGGAGAGCTTGTAGTTGAAGGAGAAATTCCTTTATGGCTGGTATGTATCTTTCAATTACCTGTACGGTATATATATATATATATATATATATATATATATATATATATATATATATATGACTAGCAAGGAAATTCCTTTGGCAAGGATTTATTTTCTCATCATCAACACATTTTCATACACAGAAAGATATATAGCAGCTTACCATCAAGATTTTCATTTGTTAATCCTCTCTTCTTATGTTCTTACGTTACGCTACATGACATGAAAACCTCGTGCATTTGTCAGGTTGAGATTAATCCGTTATTTTTTCAGCATATAAAATGAGCTACAAATAGCTTTATCATGTAACTGGTCCGAGATATGGGAGGAAAGAATCCATATTTTATTAATTTTACAATAATCCTTTTATTTATACTAAATGACTGATCGTGGGGCTCAAATCATTCCTTGTCCTACATTCAGATGTAAGATCTAGCTAGTGCGCATCCATATATATAAAGATTTTCCAAACTTTGTAAATCAAGTAAATATCATACCATCATACAACATACAATATACACTACCATTATATAGAATTAAAACAAAACGTACCTCCTGAGTCCTGACCTTAAACGGAAGAGTTAAATTTACATCCTTGTTTTAATTAGTGTTGGTTAATCTCCTGAATTTGATTTCATGCAGAATGGAACGTATCTTAGAAATGGTCCAGGCCTGTGGCACATAGGAAGCTACAACTTCCGGCACCTTTTCGATGGCTATGCCACATTAGTCAGACTCCATTTCGAAAATGGTCAATTAATCGCTGGCCACCGCCAAATCGAATCGGAGGCTTACAAGGCTGCAAAGAACAACAACAAACTATGTTACCGTGAATTCTCTGAGGTTCCAAAGTTTGATAATTTCCTCGCCTACATAGGAGAACTAGCTAACCTCTTCTCCGGGGCATCATTGACTGATAACGCCAACACTGGCGTTGTCAAGCTCGGCGATGGACGTGTTGTTTGCTTAACAGAAACACAAAAAGGGTCAATAATTGTTGATCCAAACACATTGGACACATTAGGAAAATTTGAATATAGTGATTCACTAGGGGGTCTAATACATTCGGCGCATCCAATTGTGACAGACACTGAGTTCTTAACTTTGTTGCCTGATTTGTTGAAGCCTGGATACTTAGTGGTGAGGATGGAACCTGGAAGTAACGAGAGGAAAGTAATCGGACGGGTGGATTGTCGTGGAGGGCCTGCTCCCGGATGGGTCCACTCGTTTCCGGTTACTGAACATTATGTGATAGTGCCAGAAATGCCATTGAGATATTGTGCACAAAATCTACTAAAAGCTGAGCCCACACCATTGTACAAGTTTGAGTGGCACCCGGATTCCAAAGGGTTCATGCATGTTATGTGTAAAGCTAGTGGCAATATAGTAAGTCCACTCTCTCCTCTCTTACATCATCATCATTATTAATTATGATCAGGACCATTAATGGTCATATGATTAATCATATTGCAAGTTAATTTATGGGTAGATTTGATTTTATACGGTATTATTTTTTGGGATTTTTGAAGGTGGCAAGTGTGGAAGTGCCTCTATATGTAACCTTCCATTTCATCAATGCTTATGAAGAGAAAGATGAAGATGGGAGGGTGACTGCCATCATTGCCGATTGCTGTGAGCATAATGCGGACACGACTATTTTGGAGAGGCTTAGGCTACAAAATCTTCGGGCTTTTATGGGTGAAGATGTCTTGCCAGATGCTAGGTACGTAATTGGTTAATTAATTATTCAATCTCCCTTTTATCGTTAATTTATTCTTTGTCAATGATGTTATGCTTATTGTAAACAAAGACATGCATATGTTTGTCAAAAACTATTCTATCATCATTTAGTTAATTTGTCCTCTTTATGTAGTTGCTCCACAGTTAATTATTATACTTAATTTTTTTTAATTTCTTCAGTTCGGATAATGAGCTCATGCATGACGTTGAGCTGAAACTATATATATAAATAAATTTGCTTTCTCTAACAAAGAAAATGTTGTTTTGATGCCATGATATAGAGTAACAACTAGCTAGATGCATGGGAGAGATTAATAATTTAGTGGTGCACGTATATGTACGTAGGGTCGGGAGGTTCACAATTCCTTTGGATGGGAGCCCATATGGAAAATTGGAGGCAGCATTGGACCCAGAAGAGCATGGGAAAGGAATGGACATGTGCAGCTTTAACCCTGCGTATTTGGGCAAAAAATATAGATATGCTTATGCTTGTGGAGCACAACGCCCTTGTAACTTCCCCAACACCCTCACTAAGGTAAAAGTCACGACTACCAAAATTACTTCCTATCCATATATATTGCCTTTGACTTTCAATTTCTTGCAATTGGTTTTTTAATTTTAATTAAAAAAATGGTATACAATTTCATGCAAATGGTTTAATATTGCTTAACTTCTTCGAAGGTTGATTTTAATGTTGTTTTTGGTAAATACCAACGTAGATTGATTTGTTCGAGAAGAAGGCAAAGAATTGGTACGAAGAGGGTGCTGTGCCCTCGGAACCATTTTTTGTGGCTCGCCCAGGTGCTACAGAAGAGGATGATGGTGAGTAAATGCTATCACATTTTCTTGTTTACCAAACATTTTAATTACTATGAATAAGTACTAATCCTCAAAAACAAATTCGAAATATGAGATCCACTTGGCTCAAAAGGGCAGTTCTATACATATATTGAGGTTTGTCTATTCCTTTGCCATTGAAAACCTTTAAAAAACCTAACTGAAACACTTGTTTTCTTTTTTACATATTATCAGAAATATACATGGATATTGTACATGGAATTTGACTCATCCAAAGACTATTTCTTAAACGAGCTACATGCTTTCCCCCCCTATAACCCTAATTATATCAAAGAAGAAAAAATCCAATCAACAAAATTCAATTAGAGTATCATTTCTGGATATTGCCTTTTGATTTGAATCTTGCTAACGTAACAAATACCTCAAATATTGAATAAAAAATAAAGTTTAGCCAGTGACTTCATGACTAAATCTTCTTTTTAATTATTAATTATATGAAAATGGTCGCAGGTGTGCTGATCTCCATGATCAGTGAGAAAAATGGAGATGGTTACGCACTGTTACTTGACGGATCCACATTTGAAGAGATTGCAAGAGCAAAGTTCCCTTACGGTCTACCTTATGGATTGCATGGATGCTGGGTGCCAAAGAAGTAAAATCATTGATCAATTGGAGTTGTGAGATTTAGCTATCATACCTCTAGAATTGATCACCAGTTCAACGCTGCTTAGGAGTTGCACCAGCAGAATGTTAATATATACAAGATTAAAGGACTACTACCCAATGATCAAATATCGCTGGAGTATGTTGCTGATGGTGATAGTTTGTATATGGCCTTTGTCTTGAGGAGTTGCAGTCATATGTTGTTGATGGCTTCTCGATATCTTATAAATCAAATGTATCTTGATTTGGTCTGTGTAATTAAAATTACAATCTAGGTTGTTTCCTACTGACCAGCTTATAAAATGATTTCAACATACTGACCAGCTTATAAGAAGGAAAATTCAGAATGGAAACAGCTCCTTAACTTAAAATGAACAAGAACCAGAAAGGGAAAGAGCATAAAATCACTTCTAAATGGAAGAGCATGACCAATTAGGCAGATAAAAGAAGAAAAGGAAATGGTTTTTGCTTAAGAGGTAAAGATCTGTTCAGATCCAATGACAGGAATTTATAAGTTCCAAGGATTCAGCACTAAGAATGCCAAGACCATGCAGGGAATTGTTTCTCTGGGGGTGTTGGCAGCCAAGATTTTGGTTGAGGATATATCTAATGAGTATCGCAGAAAGAGAAAAAGTGAAGTAGATGTGGCTCGTACCAGGATTGAAACTTACATCAGATCATCACTACGCACTGCTTTTGCTCAAGTCTTTGCAACCTATTCGATAGACATGAGACATGAGACATGAGAGCCATAATTCTCAATGACCTTGCTCTCATTTATAGTATGAGGGCACTTGCTATCTCTACACTGAATGAACCTTTAGGAATGGGATTCAGAATGCAGTGCTGAAGTGTTGTGTACTTGGTCAGCACCTTATAATAGTTAGAGAGAGCTTATGAAGGATTAAGGAACTTGTTCATCGCTTTTTTTTGAAGATCTGCTCTTCTTTTTTTATTTCTTTTTCTTTCTCCAATGCTTGATCAATATCTTAATGTGTGTGACTACTTAGCATAAAGAATGGAATAAAGGCTTCCTTTTCCTTAAAAATAAATAAATAAAATTCAAATGTCTGCTATATATCTTTTTATAAATTTCAAAAAAGATTTCTTTTGGTGGCTTTATATTTTCCATTTATTTCAAGATGAGCATATGCAATATATCTTTATATTGGCTATTCAAATTGGGTTAAGATAGCTGTCAAGAGGTCAACTTAGTGCTACCTGTGATGAGCATAGTTTAAGCTCAAATTAAGTGTGATCTCATAAACAAAAGCTAGCCTCCAAGTAAATTTTTTATTTTCATGAGCTGCTTCCATGAACACTGTAATTGCATTGAGAGAGATGGAGAGATGCATCTATGTTTATATCAGTTCTCTTGTCTGGCTAGATGACTGTTTTATTTGGCATAAAATTAGAGAATGGAGAAAGCAGACTCAAGCCGGAGAGCATCCAAAAACCAGCCAAACCCTCTTCCTATTCTTGCCATCCTTGCAAAGCATGTTGGTGAGTTGGCAGTTAACGAGAAGCAAGTATTTAGTCCAATACTGAAAAGACGGCATCCTTTCTCGGCTGGTGTTGCTGTGGCCACTCTTCATGCTTGCTATGGAAATGAGATAAAACAATTCATATCTAGTATAGTGGAATTAACACCAGATGCCGTGCAAGTGCTTAGAGCCGCAGATAAACTGGAGAAAGATCTGGTGCAGATTGCTGTAGAAGATTCAGTGGACAATGATGATGGTGGGAAGGCAATAATCCGTGAAATGCCTCCTTATGAAGCTGAAGTTGCAATTGCCAATCTGGTGAAAGGATGGATCAAAGCAAGACTAGACAGACTTAAGGAATAGGTTGACAGGAATTTGCAACAAGAGGTACTTGTTAACTTGTTTGTACTGCCGTTTCTGTATTGATTTTTCCATCATTAAATCCACCACTGCACAACCTTGCAGATTTATTCTATTGAATTTGGTGTCAGCTATGTCAACATTGACATGTTTCACTTACTATTGATTATGTCACAATGTTACAAGACTTTTTTGAAAGTTAATCCATTATGCTATTGCAATCTTGGCTTGTAAAAAAGCTAACCTTTGAAGGAGACATACATCGAGGAGGCTAGAGTTGAATGTTGGCAATGAGATATTATGTTTAATTGGATAGTCTGCACATCATAGTGGTTCTGTTATGACATTTATGATAGTTTGCAAACTTGTGATAGATTTGTGCAAGCATTTTTTAACCTTCCATGCTAACATATGCACTCATCTGTTGAATTTTCTCCCCAGTACCTGTCAGTTTTGACTGTCCATTCTTTTCTTTGATGTATTTTTCATATGATCTGTCATTACCTTTCCGTGAGCTAACCAACTTGTGTAGGTCTGGAACCCGCAGGCAAATCAAGAAGGATACGCTCCATCTGCCGTTGAAGTTTTGCGGATTATTGATGAAACTTTGGATGCATATTTTCAGCTGCCAATACCAATGCATCCAGCACTGCTACCTGACTTGATGGCTGGTCTTGACAGATGCCTTCAGTATTATGCAACCAAGGCAAAATCTGGCTGTGGTAAATGTTTGCAAAGCTCAAATATGTCCATGGCTTCAGTTTCTTGAGTTTCTAACAACTGCAATCAATCGGTCTGATTTGTAGGATCACGAAATACATATGTTCCAAATATGCCAGCATTGACCAGATGTACTGCAGGATCAAAGTTTGCGTGGAAGAAGAAAGATAAGTTACCAAACACTCGGAAGAGAAATTCACAGGTTGTGACAATGAACGGGGATAATTCCTTTGGGGTGCCCCAGCTATGTGTTCGTATAAATACTTTGCACAGAATCCGATCAGAGTTGGATGTATTAGAGAAGAGAATAATAACCCATTTGAGGAACTCAGAATCTGCTCATGCAGAAGACTTTACAAATGGTTTGGCAAAAAAGTTACTAACACCAGCTGCTTGTATAGAAGGAGTCAACAACTAAGTGAGGCTGTTGCTTACAAAATCATTTTCCATGACTTGAGTCATGTTTTGTGGGATGGTTTGTATGTTGGAGAGCCATCATCTTCTAGGATCGAACCCTTTACCCAGGAGCTTGAGCGGAATTTGCTGATCATTTCAAACACAATACATGATAGAGTTCGGACACGAATTGTTACTGACATAATGAGAGCTTCCTTTGATGGATTCCTGTTTGTTTTGCTTGCGAGAGGCCCTTCTCGTGCTTTCACGCTCCGGGACTCTCAGATAATAGAGGATGATTTCAATTCCCTTAAAGATCTATTTTGGGCCCATGGGGATGGCCTGCCCGCCGATTTGATAGACAAGTTTTCAACCAGTCAGAAGTATCCTTCCCCTTCTCAAAACAGATACAGAGAGTCTAGTTGAGCGTTACAGACGTGTAACCTTGGAGACATATGGCTCTTCTGCCAGGTCTAAACTTCCATTACCTCCAACTTCAGGACAGTGGAATCCTACTGACTCAAACTCGCTTCTCCGTGTGCTTGTGTTACCGGAATGATGAAGCAGTATCAAAATTTCTCAAGAAGAACTACAATTTACCCAAGAAACTGTAACACACTGAAGTGATGTACATGGTAACTAAGCAGGCCTTGTCCTGTGGTTTAACTTGTCTTTGGCGAAGATGACCCGAACAAAATCCTCCCTATGGTATGCTTGGACAAGTAGGACTGCCTTGGGAAGTTGCAGTGAACTTGTATAGTAACTATTTATTTGACTATAGCTCACCAGATTTCTTCAGCCCTACAATTTTATCTTTTTTTGTCTATTCTCTGCTGCATTTTTTTCTTTTGACCTTTCCGAGGTTCTTTTTTCTTTTCTCGATAAATTTAATGTTAGGGAGTAGTAGTTCTTTATTAAACGGTGCAGTCCTGGTATAGCTTCATTATGTTCATTGTAGTGCTTGTATTCTTTTGTTAGTATAAAGGCATTGGTTGATTTGTTTCCCTGCTCCTGTTTGTTCTCCCTCTCTAATCTCTCCTTCTCCAACAGCATTTCTTTCCTAGATCTCATCTTTAACTCAACACTCCCTCCATCTTTCCTTGCCACTCCAATTGGCGAGCCGTCAAGACCCCCAACCTATTTTCTGCACAAAATAGTCCAATTCAGTGCTTGGAAGGTTTTTTCTTTAAGAAAAAAAAAAAACTTGGAATGCGGTTATGCTGAGCATGAGGGCACGCAAATGCTTGTTCAGACAGAGTAGTGCATGACTCGAGTGTGACGGAAGGATCACGATTACATCGGAAACGAATCCTCTAGTAGTTGAGGAAACAATCAAGTTCAAACTTAGGTCATTTGCATTTCTTTAAGCATACCATTATACAACAATAGTTGAAACTTCTCCATGGCAACCCATCATCGATACAACTCGGATGAAAACTTGAATAGCAGAGATGTGTTAGCATCTGGGCATCTCCTTTTCTGTTAACCAGAGACTTGTAATGTAATTCTGCAAAAAGATGTGGAGTTCGATGCCTGCAGCCTTCTCAAAGTAAAACTTCTGGAAAGAGTAGTGGTTTCTCTTGTGAGACATTGGCTATGCAAAGACTTAAAACAAACATGTTACACAAGCATGAACCGAATTCCAAATCCACCATCGACATTCCTTTGAAATGATGGTGATCATGTGGCTTGAATGCTTGGTCACCAGGAAAAATAGATAAGGTAGTCAAACGTACTGTGCATTAACATCTTCATGAATGTCAAAAACAAAGCATCACTGTTCTTCTAAGATGGCACGCCCAAGATTTGTAGCAAGGGCTAGCCTAACAGAGTCTAATGCCTCCGCTGGCAAGTCAGTAGCAACAACGCCTGGACGCAGGCTTGCCACGGACAATTCTTGCAGTTTATTCAACAAAAGATTTGTTTGAGAGACATTTAGCAAAGGTCGCCCTTGCCAGCTAAGCAGTGTCAACTGCAATAAAGAATCATCAACTAGCAATTAGTCTGGCATGCATGAATTCTCAATTAATCATATGCACATTCTGTAACACAAAAACATACTGTTAAAATATATCGAACAATCTCAAACTAAACAAAAAATTGAGATAAAATAAATATGGTTAGCCTGCTCAATATCAAAAACCTGCAAAAAAAGTAATCTGGCAATTACATTTTAAAAAAAATCAAGACCAGTTGCAAAATATGGAAATTCCAAGGCCTGCACAGAATAAACTTCTACAATACACTGCACTCTTTGCTATCTCAGATATTATTTAATGTTAAAAGGGAGGAAAGGAGAAAAGGCTTACAGAATCATAAAGAAGAGGCAGCCAGAAACGTTGAGGAGTAGAAGGGTTCTTCATAAGCTGCACATTCACAAAACAGAAACCAATAAAAAACCAAACCTTGCAACATATATATTATTAAAAAAAAATCCCATCCAAACAGGAGATTCGAGATAGCAATGCGTGTACTGCAAAATCACAGCTTATTGCAGCTTGCACAACCACTTCATATTTCAACAAGCGCACTACATTACAAGATCCAGGGTCTTTAGAATTTGTAGATTGTATTGACTGATGCCACATCAATAGGATAGAAAGTTTGTTGATTAAACATACCAATATGAGCAAGTCAGCAGCATGCCGAGCAGCATCTGGAGTTTTCCTATCACAAACCTGCTGTAGCAATTTCTTGAAATCCCTATACCTGTGACACATCTAGTTTTAGAACCAAGATTGAAAATGAAAAGAAAAAAAGAAATGGAAATGAAGAAGTAAAGGGAGGATTATGATCACTGCTGAATTAGAGAAAACTTATACTTGTGCAGAAACTCAAGACTCCCAGCAGGCTTTGATTCCGAACCCAACAATTCAATTAAACCCTCCCATTGCTGTATAGACAAACAATATGAAAAAAAAAATTACCAAGGTTATTATTATTATTATTATTATAGCTCAAGTAATTTAGCATTGGCTGGCTGATCAAATCAATGATTGCAATGACAACCACCTTGAAGCTTTCACCAGAGATTGACTTTCCAACAGAATCAAACAACCGCTGGGCAATCTTGTTAAGGAGAAATTCATCCCGAGCTTGCTGAAGCCAGAAAACTCCCAAACCTTTCCTACCATGCTTCCAGTGGTACACTCCAGCAATCTATACACAATTCTTAAATTTGTTAGTATAAATGCCCAAGTACCTAAAGTCTTGCAATACTCAGGAGAATCTGGCACTAAAAGACTTCTGCGTGTATGATATAACGTGTTTACGTTTCACTATAAACAAAAGCTACAGGCAGAGAATTCACTGAGCTCAAAGATACAAGACTTTTGGTGTATTCATACATAAATAAAGTCGAGGATGTGTTTTAAGATTTCATAACCTTCATAATGTTTGAGCTGACATGGTCGAGTTCATACAGACGGCAAATTTCTAAATTCTGCAAGCAGACAGATAAATGTCTATCAATCAAAGATTTAAACATCAACTATAAATGCATCCAAAAAATTGACACAGGGATGACACTTCAAGATGAACCAATTACCTTAAGCAACAATTGATTGTGTTGGGCAGGCTGCCTGTATAATAAAACCTCCAACAAACTCATTCCTTGCCTCATACACGATGTCAAGTAAACTGGAGCAATCTGCAGGCAGAAGAGAATTGAATTAAGAAATACTTGACAAAATAGGAACGGGTAAATTACTGCCAAGGTAATTACACAAAAAGGGGCAGTTAATAAGGACAAAAATAAGACAAAACAGTGCCTACAAAAATGAGCAATAGAACAGATAGAGAATATCAACCTCCACACTTCATATTCAAGAACCTTATACCTTCAAAAGTACACAACCAGGAACTTTAAGGTTGAATCCCAAAGTAATTGGGTTGGCTCTCTCCAAGAACAGGCAGAATTTATTATTCGTTTTTAACTGAAACTAAATGCAATGAGGTAATAGAAAGTAAATTGAAGTTAAACATCTCCTAGCTTAAGGATAAATGAAAGGACATTTGAGTTTCTTTTTTATCCAAACAGGTCAGGTCTACTTTTGCATCAAAATAGATTGTGTTGGAGCTCCTTCATGACAGCCCGTGCTAGATGTCAAAGTTATACCATTGTTTAGATACAATTCTGCCTCTTCTACAGGAATTCAAATTTGTGAATGATTTATTCTTGAGCTCAGTTCCAATTGTGTACTAAATTGCAAATCCTTCTCCTTAAACCCTACTTTTGTATATATTCAAATATACTGTACATTCCGTATTCATTACACAAGTTAGCTTGGATTTGAGGATCTCAAGTATGAAATATTATGTACTGATCTACTACTTGTATTAAAACTAACTCTTCTAGCATAATCTGTCATTATTACAATGGATTTAATTAGCATGCCATGATTCAAGCAGTTTGCACTTACTTGCCAAGTCAAGAAGTGAGAAGTTAGAACTTGAGCATAAACAAGACGATGGAGCTCTTCCATACTTATTCCCCCTATGTCATCATGCTCCTTGTGTAAAAGAAAATCTGCTTGGTCACTCAATAACTCTATGGCATGAGTCACCATCCTGTTGAAAAGTCATCAAAATATAGTTTAAAAGGCTTGTTTGGTAGAAGTTTTCTTAAAAGACAATAAAATAAGCTTCTACATGTTGAACCAAAATGAGGATAGAGAGAGAATTAATAAAACTCACCAAGGACCAAACCCTCTTGAGCATTCTGCCAATACAACCTGCAAATGTTTGAAAACTCAAGGAGTTTATAAGAAAAAAGAACAAAAGGGAGTTAAACAATGGACAATACAACCTAGCAGTTTCAGATCCACTTAGCTCACCTCAGTATTTTCCCCAATAATTCCAATTATTAGCCGCAGCAGCTTATGTGGACTAGACATTGGTTTCATCTTAACACATTTCTGAGCTAGGTTGTACATGCTTTCACACCCCTGACCCAAGAAAAGAATTAAATGGAATCTCAAATCTTGCAAAAAGATAAAAAATCATCAGCAGCATAGGATTAAGACACAAATAATTCGATAAACTTAAAGAATAGTAAATATGCACTTACAACAGTGAATGGCCTTATGAACAGGAAATGAGATATATACAGCTCTATCCAATGGGTTGTTGCAGTGCAGAGAATCGTGGTGTTTCCCAGCATGATCTGGATCAGATTTTTCAAGCCCTCCCTGGTTCGACGGCGATCGCATAGAACCCAGAATGCACTGGAATCCAGCTTAGTTATTTGTTCTCGCCATTTCTCCCATGCCTAGAAAATAAAAGATAATAAGCAACATGGTTATGAAAACAATATATATATATATATATATATATATATATAGGAAAAGAAGATAGAAAGATTCAAATATAATACTAAAATGCACAAGTACCTTCATAAAATCAGGTTTGGCTTTAAAGCATTCACCTAATTTTCCATTTTTTAATTCTGGACGCATGCGTGGCATCATTGAAATTAGAACAGCTACAGTCTCAACTAGCCCATTCTCTGTCTGCTCAATAACAGAAAAACACACAGGACTTAAAATGCAACTGTGAAAACAGATGCATGGATACCAAGGAATCTTCATTTTGATAAAGATTCACATAATGAATCAAGAAGCACAAAACTCAACCTAAAAATGAAACCCAAACAACTTATGTTGGTTGGTTAAAAACAATTCAAGGACAAAACATTGTACGAGGGTGTTTGGGAGTGTGGTAGAGGTTGTTTTTCAAAGTGTTTTTCACTTGGAAATACATTAAAAAAATGTTTTTTATTTTTTAAAAATTTATTTTTAACATCAGCATATCAAAACAATCCAAAAACACTAAAAAATTAATTTGAAGCAAAAACAAAATTCAAATTTTGATGAAAAGCAGGTTCAATCTCATTGCCAAACACTCCCGATCCTCAAATTGTAATATATCAGCTCAATCATCAAATGTATGGTTATTACATGTTTATCGACAGACAAACTCCACATATGCCAAATAAAGACGCTCTCAAGCAAAGAGGTTTATATTAAATGAACAGTTAAGATTTTATTGTCCATTGACATTTACAGACCAACCAATACTTGTCCAGGCAAGCAGAAAACAGTCACTAAAAATAGCATCCTTCTCAAGGTGACAATCTAAAAGGCATAAAAAGTTTGCAGAAAATGAAATTTAAGAATAATTTTCAAACAGTGTGTACATATTCAATCAATCATCATTAAATTCTTACCAACCTCTCTATGACCAATCTGATCCAGTTGATAAGATCCATGCAAGCGCAAAAGTTTCACCTGCAAGAAAAAAAAATTAAGTCCTGCATTAAAACATTTGTCATCATTTCATCGCCTATAAGAGGAACTATACCACTCAACATACTACAGGAAAGACTGGACCCAAGATCACTTTACCACAATCTCTAGCCAACCAACTGCTAGTGCAGATGATATCACCTCCCAATATTTAGGATCATCTTCAATGACCTGCATAAAGCAATCATATAAGATCCGATATTCATAAGAGAAAAAAGTGAGTTCACATAGGTTTTGACCCTGGATATAATATATGTCAAATAAGTTGCACAAAAGTCCAATCTAAGAATTGATTCAATTGAACATATGCAACCAAATTTCATCTCATTTCTACATTTTAAGCTGGAGAGGCTTGCCAAACATCCAGCATTCCCATAGATAGTAGACAGAAATAGATTCAAGCTCCATTCATGGACAACCCAATACAGAGAAAACTTTATGCACTAACAGGATTACATTTAGCAATATTGCTTGCCACCTTTTCCAATCATGATATTGTAAAATCAATTTCAGATCATATGAGAGCATAAGTTTAACATTTACGCTCACAAATTTATTAGAAACTTAGCTAAGCAAAGAAAAAAAATCAAACTGTTTAATAGAACTTGAAAAAAAAATCCATAACATAATCAAACCTGTAAGGTAACTAGTGTCCCTTGAAACTCCACAAGTTTTGAATGAACAGTTGGCTGGTCACCTGATAACAGGCAATCATAATCCTGGCAAGACCAGCAAGAATAAGAACAGCAGAATTAACAAAAGGGTTCGATCAAACACAACCCCCAAAAAATCACAAAAGATAGAAAGCATAAATGATCATTACAGCCAACCAATCGACAAGGCGTTCTGGCAACCAACTCTGACATAATTTGTCTGCATAAAACATTTCCATCAGCTCCCATGCTGCCTTTAAGCTCGTTGGTTCCTCACCTTTCTACACAAAATGATTCACTTAATTAAACAATCAACCACTAACTCTAAACTCTAAATAAATAAATAACAATTGAGCCAGGGAAATTTCACCTTTAAAACTTCTTTAGGATCTTCAATTAAAGGATTATAATTTGACTTCGGATTCCCAAGTAGTTCTTTTATGTCCTTGCTATACTCCATTACATACTCCCACCTAAAGAAAATAATTTATCTCATTTTTTACTAAAAATAATTCAATAAATAAACATAAATACTTTAAAAACAACAATTCAAAACTTGCCAGTCAAGGTGAAATGGAGAGGGACTTGATTGTAATTTAGATAAAATTGAAGCTGAATTCTTGCGACTTTGAAGGAGCGCGAAGGGCGTAACAGAGCCGTAGGCAATGCGCCTCCACTGCGCTGGTTCTCTGACGTCGGCGGCTCCGCTGTCGAGATTTACCTCCACAACTTTTCCCCCAATTTCTCCATCGGAGTCGGAATTGGAAGGCGGGTTACGGAGTAATGACACGCGGAGATTGTTTCCTCGGCCCCAGGAGATTGAGACGCGAGAGATTGGAGGTTTTAGGCCGTGGTGAAGCGGGTACACCACGGCGATTTCAGTGTCTGGCACGAATGGGACTAACTCGCCCCCGCTGGCAGAAGCCGCAGAATCCGCTGC
>Ga0325410_1003668_pt1 | contig 17358 bp, 4 predicted proteins | sample PopdelMetagenome_16_FD_206182 | JGI IMG/M metagenome (GOLD analysis project Ga0325410, IMG submission 206182) | Populus deltoides microbial communities from Bellville, Georgia, United States - Xylem-PdIQD-R3 | ecosystem: Host-associated > Plants > Phyllosphere > Stem > Wood/Secondary xylem...
AAAATAAATGGGGCAAGAATTATTACAGGATCATTTTATGAGCTACGTTGCCATGTCGAGTCATGTTTTTTTTAATGTAAAGAAAAAAAATTCAAACATTACTAACATATTTTCTAATAAGAATTTTTTTTAATCATAAAGTCAAAAATATAATGTCTATTGGAAGATATTTTTTTTTTAAGTATTGATAAGGTAATATATTGAATGATATTTTTTTAAAATATTATAACGATAAAATATTGAATTGACTTGGGTTAACCTGTCAAATTTGTGATCTAAATCCTGAGAATATGATAACCTTATAGAAAATAAATAAAAATAAATTATGAAGATCAATTTCTAATAATCTCAATGTTGAAAGCCAAAATTTTTTAAAAATTAGATTAAAAAATGACAAAAAAGTCCTACCTGAATGAACCTGAGTAACCTACCTTACTCGCAACTTGATTCATGAGACTGAATAACTTTATAAAAATTAAATAAAAAAATTATGAATCTATTTACAAAAAGCAAATTAAAAAAATACGAAATCCAATTCTTAAACAACTTAATATTGAAATATGAAATTGAAAAAAGCAATTAAATATATAAAAAAATAAGATTGATTTGTTGGAGGGTGAAATTAAAAAAACAATATTCAATTACAAAAGGATCCAAAAAGAGAATCAAGTCAATCTGAATTAACCTATCAAACTTGTAATCCATGTTATTAGATTGAGATAACCTTATAAAGAATAAATTGGAAAAAAATATGAAGCCAAATTAGAAAATATTTAATTAAAAAGGATAAAAAAAATAAATAAAGTTAACCCTTGTCAACCTACAAAACCCGTGAGACCTGAGTCATGAGATAAAAATAATCTCATAGAAAGCAAATAAAAAAAACTTGAAGCCCAATTTCTAACCAACCTAATGTTGAATGATAAAATAAAAAAACAATTAGAAAAGGCAGTAAAAAAATGATCTGAGTTAACCCTAATTAACATGTTAAACCCACAACCTAAGTCATAAAATTGAGATAACTTTATAGAAAACAAATAAAAAAATACGAAGCCCCACCTCCAATAGATTTCATGTTGAAGATTGAAATCGAGAAAAAAAAATGGATCCATGTGATTGATATGTAACCCAAAAGAAATGAAATCAAAAAAATTTTGAACCACAATTCACAAAACAATCTAATATTGAATGATAAAATTAAAAAAAAAACTAAATTAAAAAAGAAATAAAATTGAATAAGAAAAAACATGAAACATTATTCACGTAGTTACTGTGATTTAGTCATATTGTTTAGTATTTTGTTAACTAAATAGATTTTTTTCCAACATAAAAAAAAGGATGTTAAGGCAATGCAAGCATTTCTAAAAAAAATCTTAGACTTGATTCATTAACTTAATTAAATTTAATAAGTTCGGCTAATTTAATAATATGAATGAAAAAAATACTACGACAATAAGGAAAATGAAAACAAAAATTGGCAACGAAAAAATGTATAAAAAATCAACTCGAGCCGATCCAGGTTAGCATGCCAAATATGCGACTTGATCATGATACTGGATTAACCCCATTGAAAGTAAATTGAATAAAATCATGAAACTCAATTATCAAACATTCCGTGTTAAAGGGCAATATTGAAGAATTTTTTTTATAAAAAAAACAATAAAAAAAAAACTTGAGTTAAACTAGGTTAACTCGTTAACCCTGCGATCATAGGCTTATATTGGGATAACCCTATAGAAAGGAAATCAGAAAAAAGGCACAAAGACGAATTCCTAATCAATCTAATGTTGAAACATGAAATTGAAATAAAAAAATAAATTTTACAAAAAGCAAATGTTGAAAGATCTTATCTAATAATGAAGTAAAAATATTAAATGAAAACACGATAACCCATAGAAAGTAAAAAAATAAATAAATTTAAAGCTTAATTTCTAGCAAATAAAATATTAAAGGACAAAATTACAGAGAAAAATATAATCCAAAAAAATTGAAAAGACCTAACCTGAGTTTATCCAAGTTAGCATGCTATTAGTCTAGATACACACCAATCATCTAAGGTTTTGATGATAAAAAATATATGATTAATGTTGTATGACCCTGTTGATAACAAAATATGTAATTGATGTTGTTTAATATATGTTTATGTATGGTATCAGATTTTAATGATAACGAAATATGTGATTGATGTTATTTAATGTATGTTTATGTACATGTTTTACATTGACATCTTAAATTAGCATACAAAATGATGTTTTAATTGACTTTATTTGTTGCATTAATATGTTGAAAAAATACTGATTAAGTACTGTTTTGTTTTGAATAATGTTTTACATGAATAAGTGAAGTTGCATTGAAAATGATCTTTATAAAAAGAAAAACAATGAAAGAGAATATAGGGAATTATCCTTTATCAAAGAGTCATGATATCGATCTTTTATCCTCTTAATTATTTGTGATATGTGACATAGTGTTTCCTCGTGCTTATATGGATTATACTTTCATGGAATACATAATTTATTTTGGTTGATCTTTTGTCTTGAGATATCTTTTAATGATGATATATATTTGATATATATTTTATAGCATTACATTTATATCATCATTGCATGTGGTATAAGGAAGATACATATGTTACTTATATATATTCATGTGCAAGTTGATATGTTTAATGAACCATGTCATTTTTTTCTTTAACTTGATCAAATGACTTTTTATGTTTTATTTGTTTGATCACACTAAAAGTTTATTGTCTATATTTTCAACAAAGTGATTTAGGAATACTTTTGAATAGTTGTACTTAACTTGATTTTATACTTAAAAGCTAAGTCATTTTAAACTTAATATTTAACTGGTTTTATACTCAAAAGTTAAGTTTGTTTTAAACTCAACATTTGACGTATTTTGCATTCAAGAGTTAACTTATCTTAAACTCGTAACTTAACTTGATTTATCCCATATGCTTCAAGTTTATGATATCGTATTTGGATCTTTATGTTTTTGAATAATGAGATAATCATTTAGTTATTTGAATGCCAATAAGAAAAATGCTTGTTTAAAACATGCACTAATGCTTAAGTTTATATGAAATATGCATTAGTACAAGTTAAATGATGATTATATACAAAGTTAAGGTATGCTTATGAGCTAGGATAAGTAGTTCTACTTAATGAATATATATATATATATATGTTGCCCAAGCTTTGTGATGATTTTAACAGCTTCAAGAGAATGGAATCATTCAAGGAAATTGTTATAACCAAAATTTGACCCATTTGCTATTAATTTATCTTTTAGAGGGGTTAAGAATTAGATCTTAAAAGATCAGGGATTAATTTCGATTAAATGTGTGATTTGTCAACTTATGGGAAAACTATAGACTATAGTGTGCTTTTGCCCTTTTCTCCTAATCTTCAGTTTAAAAAAGATCGTCAAAATATTTTCAGTTAACCTTTTTGATTTTAAATTTTAAACAAATTTAAACTTGAAAAAAAAGATAGAGTTTGTGTTTGTTTGGAACTTTGAAACTCTCAACTATAAATACATACCTCATTATACAAAAAAGGGGAGGGGGGCATATAAAAAAAAAAGATAAAAAAGAGCATACACCAAAAAATCACGAGATTAGAGTGAAAACCCCTCAAAAAATAAAGAAGACCTAAAACCCTATTCATTTTCTTCCTAAAAAAACATAAAAGAAAAAAGACAAGACCAGTTGCCTTTCCTCCCCCTCCCTCTCGGTCAACCACTCCTCACATACCAAGACTCTCCCTTACTGTGATCGATAAATAAAAACCTTAAGCCTTTTATTTGTTTTTCTCTCTTTTCAGCACTACCTAGACCAACTGCCCCTTTTCTCCCTCAATTTGTTTTTGAATCCAAAGCCACCCATGATGCCAAGCTCTCTTTATCCTCCTTCTCTTCCTCCTCATGCCAGCCTCTCTTTCATAAGCAACAACTTTAGCTCCACCACTGATCAGCAGCCTAGTCATGGATCAGCAGCTCACCACCACAACCTTTCCCTTTATCACACCTTCAACCGATTAAACCAGCACTGAACTGCCACAAGCTCACACACGGTCAAACCACCATAAACAACGATCCAACACTAGCCTCCTCGCTCAGTCAACACCATAAAACAAACCAATCAAGACCCATAAAACCACCATAGACCCATTAAACCTGAACTTAAAACATACCTAAAGATAGTCTCCCTCTCCTCTACTTCAAGCTTTCAACCTAACACCACCTACACACGACCCATAAACCAAACAAGACTCACTCATTAGCAGATTTCCATCTTCACTGCTGTTCATTTGATTTTCACAAGCTAGCCCCTATTTTTCTTCTTAACCAAAGAAGTAGATATATGTAAAAAATAAAATCCAAAACTTTGCTTGTGTGGTGTTTTTGTTTGCAGGTGATAGTGAATTTCACTGCTAGCATAAAAAGGAGAGGAAGAGTTTCCCAATCCACTTCGTCATGCACCTCTCAATACACCATAACATCATTTGTACGCCCCACCATCCTCGATTGTGCATGTCACCCATGCATTGCCATAAATTGACATTGTTCCAACAATTTTTTTTTGTTAATTTTAACAGTTTCATTTGCCTTTGGAGGTGGATTTTGGGAGCTTAGAGGGGTTTTATTTACATCAATATGTTCATTGTGTGTTTGCTTGTGATTTAAATTGTAAATGTGTAATTATAAGTGTGTGAGAGTGAATTAGTAAAGAATGAGTGTATGCGTTATGCATGATTTTATTTTATTTTATTTTATTATTTTTTTAGTTTGTGTTAACAAATAACATATAAAAAAAGAACGAATAAAGAATACCAAAAAATCATTTTTTTCTTAAAAAATTGCACATGGCCAAGACTAAAAAATATCTCTTCATATAATATAGCATAAAAAGTATCATGATTAGCATAAAAAGAGATGTTTGTGTTTTTAGCATTAAAAGATGTATTGTTTTTTTACCTTGATAACAAGTTTATTAAATCCATTAAAAGTTTGGCCTAAAATAAATAGCTTATTGGGCCTATATACAGAAAATTAAAATCAAACTCATTATTTTTTTCATCTTTGAAAATAAACAATGAGAAGGTTTTTAAAAGGGTTCAAAGTTTATTTTTGCTATTCTTAAGGGTTCAATGTCCATCTCAAAACTTAACCTAAGATTGTTCAAGATAAGTTGATTCACAATTAGCATTAACTGACGCGAGATTAAAAAATATTCATTAATATCAGTTAGAAATACCAATCCTAGTATTTACTGATGCCAAAATAAAGAATATCATTTTTGGTATTTACTAACCAAAGTCAGAAATAATAAACCTGATATTTATTGAAGCTAGAGAAAAAAATAATATAGGCAAATCATTGACAATATAACAACATATAGCGATTTAAGACAAAACCAACAATACAATCTACTTTAAGTAGGATGCTTTATGGGTGATGATATCTTTTTTTTTGCATAATTAGACCCGAGCCATAAAATCTTTGTTGATCGGCTAGGATTTCTAGAAACTACAATACTGGGTGACAACTTCTTAAACAAAACCTTCCCATCTAAGAACAAGATGTCATATATTTTTGTCTTTTTCTAATTTTTAGAGGTCACCGAGATATCGAGCGCGACAAAAATCATCAAAGAAGCAATGTATGGATATATGAAGTGATGTAATGATAATTTTCTACTTCAAACAAGAATCTTGAGACAATAATGACTTTTAACTTAAAATATCAAGATTTTGTAAAGAAGGTTTTGCCAAATAACTTTCAAGTCGTTTAGGTATAATTTTTCATACCTACAAAACCTCAACAAACTCAAAAGAACATAAGAAAACCAAGAAAATACCAAAGTACACAAAATAGGAGAATTCTTCTAGCAGGTAAATCGGTAGTTGATTTAAAAATCAGGTTACCATTTGGTAAAATGGTCTAACCAGTTTTAACAATAATCTAACCAATTCTTAAACGGATAAAAATATTTTGAAAACTATGTTGAATGGATAATTTGATCTTTTAGCCCTATAAATACCTCTTACTTTAGCAAAATGACTAAAGACATTCAAGGCAAAATTATGATCATATTCTCACTCTTAACAACCTCTTGCAACCTTAGCCTTACTTTTGATTTATCTAGAAACAAGGTTGGATTATTATTGGTAAAGTTTCTTCAAGTGCTTCATTTGTATTCCATTTAATTATATTAAAAGGGTAATATTGTGGAAAGTATAAGTGACATTTAAACACTTGAAAAAACCTCTTAAAAACCATTTAAGTGGTTTAATAGTTGTCTATTTACAAGTATTGGTTAGAAAAAGGTTTTCTAATCTTGTACTCGTTAGAGGATTAAGTGTTAAGTTTGATCCTTAGCCTGCGCAAAAGGATTGAATTTGATCTTGAGCCCGTAAAATGATTGAGTTTGATCTTAGACCCCAAAAAAGATTGAGAAGGGTTTCAATCTTTGACATGTAAAAAGATTGTGTAAAGGCTTGGTCTTACCCATGAAGTAGACCAATTTGCCTTGTTTGATGTGATTGGTATGAGTTGACCAATTTACCTTGTTTGATGAGATTGATGCATTGTTCTGAGCTAAGTTGATCAATTTTCCCTATTTGATGAGACTAGTGTGAGTTGACCAATTTTCCATGTTTGATGGAACTGATGTTTTGAAGGGATTAATGTGAGTTGACTAGTCTGCCCTGTTTGATGAGACTGGTGTGAGTTGACGAGTTTTCCCTGTTTGATGGGACTAGTGTTTTGACGGGACTAGTGTGAGTTAGCCAATTTTTCTTTGTTGATGGGACTGATGTGAGTTGACTAGTTTGCCCTATGTGATGGGACTAAAATCCTATTCTAGAATGAGTTGACTAGTTTTCCATGTGTAATAGGACTGGTGTCCTGTTCTAGGCATTTGGATGGATGGATTCCTTAGTTTTTTGGAATGTGTCCGGGTCTGGGTGGTGAGTGTTGTAACCCGGATTGGGATTTGCCAACTAAGGTTGGATCGTAAGAATTATCCTTGTTTGTGAAGGAAGTCAATTAAGTTATTCGATAACTTAATTATAAATGGGAATAATAGTTCGGTGTATTTGTTATATTGTCACTCTATTTGTCATACAAATCAAATTTTCTTAATATTAAATTAATTTTTAGATTCGGCCCCACCTGGCAGGATTTAGTAGATTTGAGACCTTACTTTTTGTTTAAGATTAATACTTGTAATCATGATAAAATTAACATTCTTTTGTTTTGCCATTCTTTTGTCAAATTGGTATTCCATTATTTTGTTACGCCTTAGGGTATTTTATTTGAATTGTTAAAGTCATTTAATGAAGGAATTTAAATATAACAACCCCAACATATGTATTTAAAATAAAGAGCAAGGACATAATAATTCAATTAAGGTTAGGGTTTTTTTTTTCCTGTAATCAATAAAAACTCGGCGGAGTTTCCTCTATATTTTTAGGTACCAAGTTATCGACTCTTCTTTCACAATCCTCAATTTACAAATCTCTTACTCGTCCTATCATCCATGACATCTTCCTCTCATTACATCATAACTTCTCAATAATCAAATTCACACATGTATAAACAATTCAATATCCCACATTTACATGGATGCAATCTAAAGAATTATTCTAAAAATTGTAACTAGAGTACATTATGCAATTCAAAGATTTACAAATAAAGACCATTAATGAAATTATAATCGAAATAAATTCATAATTAAAGAGGAAATTCATAATTAAGATTATACTACACAAAAGAGCTTTCGATAAACTGTAGACGCGCTATATTACATAATAAAATGATAAATTCATTCATTACAACATGATATCCAACAAAATATAAGGAGACTAATCTACTGTTTAGTCTGATAAGGGGATGTACCTGAAAATAGATTTAATACAATAATTCAATTAGACAAATGAAAAAAAAAAGATATCCATAAAATTCTTTCTACTTTTCTTTTTGTAAATTTAGTCAAAAGATCATTAAATTAATATTTATTCATATTTTCATATTTATTTATTTATATATTAACACTTGAATAAAACATTTTAATTTAGATTCTCGAATATATCATTATTCTTATAATTTAATTTATCACTTTCCCTTATTTTTCATAATCCTGACTTTTATTAATATCAATAATATTATCCAGGGTTTTACATTAAATATTATGATGGATTCAATTTAATCACTTTTATAAATGAAGGACTTTGTTACCATGTTGAATTTAATTTAGTTACATATATTTTATGTGAGGTAGCATTAAATTTCTATTATGTCATTTTAATTATTTGGATGAGGAATAGGAGTTCCATATGTGGTTGCATTTCAAGAAAAAAAAATTACTTGAATTTTCACATGTGTGATTGTGAAAAATTCCAGGATGTTACACCTTGAAACATTTTTTGAGCTTTATGAATCCCTTTCTCTCATAACCATGAGCTAGCCTATATTATGTGCCTTTAAAAGTTCTTTCTAATCAAATAAGCAAGCAATCTAGGCCATATACGATGCTCTCAAAATGCAAAAGATTTTTTCATAAGACTCATGACATCGTGAATAAGCTACTCGTTATATTCATGCTGATAAAATGAGTGCTAAAAAAAAGACAAATTTCTCTCAAACAAAACCTTGTGCTTTTACTTGAGCCTCTTACTTTGAAACCCATAAAAGTAGAAGATAACCTCATCATGTACCTTCATCAATTGCAATCTTGCCAACACAAGAATAAATCATTTTTTTTCCAAAAACTTCCAAAAGAGTTGGAAGATTTTAAAAGCAATTTATTTTAAACTCACATTGAAACAATTTTTGTTTTTAAAAAATAAGATGTTCAAGATTTCAAAATTCATTCTGGATGAAAGATTGTTTTACTGAAACTAAGCAAAAAATAAAAAGAGAAGAGTTGCTCAATGCCATTGTTTTTCCGAGTAACTAACAAAGCTCACTGAGGGGTAATGGTCAAAACAAGAGGGCAATGTTGTATCTAGAAAGCAATTTGATTCCTTCAAGGTAACAGTGAGAAGGGAATGCCTCTGGTAAAGAGACAAGATGACATTGTTATTTACAAGAGGCAGTTTGGACCTTTTAAGATAACAAATGACACTGAATGTTATTAGTAATGAGACAAGAAAGTAATGAATGATCCCCTCAAATTAATCAACAAGACAAAGAATTTACAGCAAGTAAATGGGTCGAGACGAGCACCACAAAGGCTGAGCTATGTAAAATTACAAATGCTCTTGAAAAAAAATTTATTTGGGCCAACTCGAGTGGCTAGAAACCAAATGGCTAAGAGGACTCAAATAAAAAACAACAAGACCTTACCAATCAAGCAACAAAGAGACTGAGAAGGAAATAGAGGTCTATATTTCAAATTAGGTAAAGATGCATGTATATCATCTAACTCCAAAGCTTGGAACAACGTGTTTTACAAAACATTTACAAGAAAAATCCTCGATGGGGTCCATCAAAAGGCAGACTACCTCAAAATGGCTAAATTTGAAAATACTTCTGAAATTTTTTCACTTTTGAGAATCTTTGTATTTTTCACTTGGACAGGTTACCTATAAGATATAGACAAACCTAAAATTTTTTTGTATTTTTCATCAGTGGGTAGGTTATCCACTACAACGAGATCAATGTTGAAAAACTTTTATTTTTTTTCACGAATGGGTAGGTCATCTGGAAAAATGAGACTCAACCTGAAAAATCATTGTATTTTTTCACCTAGGTTTTTTTCATCAATAGGCAGACTACCCATTACAATGAGATTAATATTGAAAAACTTTAATGTTTTTCATGAAGGAGCAAGTCATCTGAAAAAATAAGACCAATTGTGTAAAATCTTTGTAATTTTCAATTATACAGGTCACCTATGAGAATTAGATCAACCTAAAAAATCTTTGTGTTTTTCATCAGTGGGCAGGTCGCCCAGGAAAACCAATGTTGAAATCACTTTCATATATTTCACAAACGAGTAGGTCACTTGAAAAATAAGACCAAAGTTAAAATCATTTTCATGTATTTCACAAATAGGTTAGTCACCTAGAAAATAAGACCACTGTTAAAATCACTTTCATTTATTTTCACAAACAGGTAGGTTACCCATTATAATGGGACTAATGTTGAAAAACTTTTGTGTTTTTTCTTCATGAATGGGTAGGTCACCTAGAAAAATGAGACCAATCTTAAAAATTCTTCATATTTTTCACTTGGACAAGTTGCTCATGAGAATTAGACCAACCTAAAAAATCTTTGTATTTTTATCAACAAGTAGGTCACTTAAAAAATAAGATCAATGTTGAAATCACTTTCATGTATTTCACAAACGGGCAAGTTGTTTGAAACAATTAAACCACTTTTGTAAAATCTTTGAATTTTCACACTAATTAGCAGGTTGCCTGGAACAAGTAAACCACTTTTGAAAGATCTTTGAGTTTTTCACAAACACGCAAGTCGCATGGAATAATTAGATCACTTTTAAAAAATCTTTGAATTTTCACACCAACGGGTAAGTTGTTTGGAACAATTAGACCACTTTTGAAAAATCTTTGAGTTTTTCACACCTACAACCAGGTCGTTTGAAACAATTAAAAAATCTGTGAATGCTTCACTAATGGACAACTTGCCTGAAACAAGTAGACCATTTATGAAAATCTTTGGATTTTTCATTGACAAGATAGGTCAACGACCAATTTTAAAATCTCAGTGTTTCTCAAGGAAGGTCGCCTCTCAAATGACCACTTTTGAAGTTTTCTAAGATATGAAAAAAAAGGTTTAATGCTTATTTTTCTTTACAAACTTACTCCACAAAGCTAAAAGAAAGTAAATTTTAAATGCCTTTACACCGTAAGTATTGTAAAGAGAAGGAAACTCTTATAACCTAATTTGACGTATTTGCTTTTAATTTAATTTTTATAGGGGTTAAAAATTAGATATTAATAGACCAGGGATGAATTTTGATTAGAGGTGTGATTTGTCAACTTATGAAAAACTAGAGGCTATAATGTGCTTTTGCCTTTTTCTACTGATCTTCAGTTTGAAAAAGATTATCAGAATATTTTTAGTTAATCCTTTTGATTTTAAATTTTAAACAATTTTTTTTTAAAAGAGAGTTCATATTTGTTTGGAACTTTGAAACTCTCAAATATAAATACATAACTTATATGATAAAAAAAAAGAAGGAGCATATAAAAAATGATATAAAAAAAAAGAGTATATTCCAAAAAATTACGAGAGAGTGCAAACCCTAAAAACAATAAATAAAGAAGACCCAAAATACTGTTCATTCTCTTCTTAAAAAAAAAAGAAGATAAGACCGGTTGCCTTTTCTTTTTCTCTCTCCCTGTAGTCATCCATTCCTCATTGTGATTGCCAAATAAAAACCTTAAGCCTTTTATTTGTTTTTCTCTCTTTTCAGCTGCTACCAGACCACGTGCCCCTTCTCTCCTTTATTTTTTTTTTGAAACCAAAGCCACCCACAATGCCAAGCTATCCTGCTCCTCTTTAAGCCAATCTCTATTTCATATGCAACAACTTCAACTCCACCACCCTATCAGCAACCCAGCCATGGACTAATTGCTCACCCAATATGACTTTTCCCTTCATCCCACCTTCAACTGACTAAACTAGCACTGAATTGCCACCAACTCACACATGACCGAATCATCACCAGTAACGGCCTAATACCAACCTCATTATTTGGTTAACACCAGAAGATAGACCGATCAAGACCCATAAAACCACCATAGACTTATTAAACTTGAAGCTAAAACATACCTAATGATAGCCTCTCTATCCTTTACTTCAAACTTTCAACCCGACACCACCTACACACCACCGACAAACTAAACACAATTCAGTCACTAGCAAATTTCCATCTCTACTGTCGTTCCTTTGATTTTCACAAGCTAGTCTTTATTTTTCTCCTAAACTAGAAGAAGATCTGTGAAAAAAATAAAAGCCAAAAACTTTGCTTGTGTGATGTTTTTGTTTGCAGGTGACAATGAATTTTACCGCTAGCATAGTAGTAAAGAGGAGAGGAAAAGCTGCCCGATCCACGCCATCACGTGCCTCTCAATACATCAGAGCACCATTTACATACGCTGCCATCCACGATTGTGTAAGTCACCCACACGCCACATCACACCGCCACTATTCTAATGATGTTTTAGTTAATTCTAATAGTTTCATTTGCTTTTGGAGGTGGATTTTTGGAGCTTAGAAGGATTTTATTTACATTGATGTGTAATTATAAATGTGTGAGGGTGAATTGGTAAAGAATGGGTGTATGTGTTATGCATGATTTTATTTTATTATTATTATTTATGTTAGAACAACTAACATAAAAAAAAAGAACAAATAAAGAATGCCAAAAAAATTCATTTTTTCTTAAAAAATTGCATATGGCCAAGACTAAAAAATATCTCTTTGTATAACTTAACATAAAAATATCATTATTAGCATAAAAAATAGATGTTTATGTTTTCGGCATTAAAAGATGTATTGTTTTTGGCCTTGATAACAAGTTTATCAAGTCTATTAAAAGCTTACAAAAAATAAATGGCTTATTGGGCCTATGGATAAAAAAAATAAAATCAAACTCATTATTTTTTTTTTAATCTTTGAAAATAAACAATGAGAAGGTTTTTAAAAGGGTTCAAATTTTATTTTTGCTATTCTCGTGGGTTAATGTCCATCTCAGAACTCAACCTAAGATTGTTTGTGGTAAATTGATTCACAACTAGTATTAACTGACATCAGAGTCAGAAAATTAACTAATAACAGTTAAAAATACCAACCCTGATATTTATTAATGCTAGAATTATCAATCTTGGTATTTATTGATGCCGAAGTAAAAAAATCAAACATGATATTTATTGACGTCAGAGTAAAAATAATATAGGCAAACCATTGATAATATAGCATAACAACCCATAACAATTTAAGACAAAACCAACAATGCAGCCTACCTCAGGTAGGATGCTTTAGGGGTGATAGTATCTTCTTTTTAGTGTAACTAGTCTCGGATCATAGAATCCTTGTTGATCAGTTAGGGTTCCTAGTGACCATAATACTAGATGACAACTCCTTAAACAAGACCTTTTCATTTAAGAATAAGATGTCATATATCTATTCTTCTTCTTTTTTCTTCTAATTTTTAAAGGTCATCGCGATGTAGAGTACGATATAAATCATCAAAGAAGTAGGACATGTATACATGAAGTGATGTAATGATGATTTTCGACTTCAAACAAGAATCTTGAGACAATAACAACTTTTAACTTAAAAGATTAAGATTTTGTAAAGAATGTTTTGCCAAATAACTTTTAAGTTGTTTAGGAATCATTTTTCATACCTACAAAACCTTAACAAACCTAAAAAAACATAAGAAAACCAAGAAAATACCAAAGTACACAAAACAAGAGAATTCTTCTAGTAGCTAAATCGGTCTAGCTGATTTAAAAATTAGGTTACCATTTGGTAAAATGGTCTAACCGATTTTAGCAATGATCTAACCAATTCTTTAACAAACAAAAATATTTTGAAAAGTGTGCTCAATGGATAATTTGATCTTTTAGCCCTATAAATACCAAAGTTTTAAGACCCGGCCCGGTGGCCGGCTCGATCCAAGGCTCGGGTTTCGGGTTTTGGCCCGGTCACCGGGTTTGACCGGGTCGGCCGGGTCAATTCTTTAAAAAAAATTCAAAACGACGTCGTTTTAGTAAAAAAAAAAACAAAAAAAACAAAAGTCAACAGGTTTGTCACCGGTTCTTGACCGGGTCTTGCCGGGTCAGCCGGGTCACCGAGTCGACCCGCCGGGTCACGCCGGGTTTTTCCTTCCCCCGTTTTTTCATCAACCCGGCCCGGTTCCGGCCCCGGGTCGACCCGCCTGGCCGGGCCGGGTTTCAAAACTATGATAAACACCCTTACTTCAGCAAAATGATTAAAGACATTTAAGGTAAAATTATGATCATATTCTCACTCTTAACAACATTTTGCACCCTTAGCCTTACTTTTGATTTATTTAGAAATAAGGTTGAATTATTATTGGTAAAATTTCTTCAAGTGCTTCATTTGTATTCCATTCAATTCTATTAATAGGGTAATATTGTGGAAAGTATAAGTGACACTTAAACACTTGAAAAAGTCTTTTAAAGACTATTTAAATGGTTTAATACTTATCCATTTACAAGTATTGGTGAGAAAAAAGTTTTCTAATCTTGTACTTGTTAGAGGATTAAGTATTAAGTTTGATCCTTAGCCTGTGCAAAAGGATTGAATTTGATCTTGAGTCCGTAAAATAATTGAGTTTGATCTTAAAACCCAAAAAAGATTGAGAAAGGTTTTAATCTTTAACATGTGAAAAAGATTGTGTAAAGGTTTGGTCTCACCCATGAAGTAGACCAAGTGAGTGTTAGTGAAACTCTTGAGTGGTGGTTTGGGGAGAGGAGTAGGCGATTGTTCAAACCTCTATATAAATCTCAGTGCATAACCTCTTAACTCTCTTTTCTATTTATTTATGATCGTCTTAAAGTGTTGATTGTTTCAATGTGTATTTAAGTTTGTTTCTATTGATACTTAAGTTACTTATTTGGTTTGATCTTTAGGTTGTGTTGTATTGTGCTTTAAGCTATGAAGAAGTTTTTAATTGGTAACCTAATCCACCCCCTCCTAGGTTAACCTAAACTTTCAAATGCTAAATCCGCGACCTAATTGTGATACAATGGTAATCTCGTTAAAAACATATTAAATAAAACTATGAAACTTAATTATTATAAAACTCAATGTTGAAGGGTGAGATAACTTGAATTATTTTTGAAATTAGTGAAAAGTCCAATAAAAAAATAAAAAAAAATAACAATCTCAATCTCCAATTAAATAAATACTAAAAAATAAAATTGAAAAAACATGAGCTTAAAAAAAACATCTAAATTCAGTTAAATCTTTTAAAACTAGGTTAATCTCCTTAACTCACAACTCATGGAATTCTAGACATGGGCTCAATCAAGAAACTTAATGTCCAACCAATTTAATATTGAATGATGAATTTTAAAAAAATCAACTTAAAAAATTTACCGAAGGAAAAAAACTATCAATCAAAAGAATGAGGATGAAAAATTATTAGAAAAAACTAAAGAAAGATAAAATCATAAAAAAAGTTCAATTTAAAAAATTACCGGAAATTAAACAAATAACAATAAAAGAAAAACGACCAATTCTGTTATATGAAAAAAATTCAAAGGAGGATGAAATTAAAAATAAATTCCAATTTTATAAATTATTTCATATAAATAAATAGTAATCAAAAGAACATGGACTAAATTTGAAGGAAAAATAAATTGAAAGGTTACTTTGAAAATTTTAAGGGTTAGACATGAAAATCGAGGAGGAGAAAGAAAATAAAATAAAAGAAAAAGATCATTGACACCAAACCATATGCTGTGACCACACATGCTACCTAGGAATGGAGGGCGCAAGCATCAACCACTTTCTTTGTTTTAATAATATTTATATTTGTAGAAAAACCATAACAAAGAGATTAAAATGCCCCCTGATGCAAGTTAAAGAAATTTTGATTTTAAGAGTATTTTTATCATTTCATTGTGTTTTAAAAATTGATAGAATGAAAAAGCTCCTTACCCAGGTTTAATATTTTTTTTTTTGCTTTTAATAGTAATCAAGTTATTTTAGTGTGCTAAAAATTATGATAAGATTGTTTGGCATTAACTCGTGGATCATGTGGGAAAGACTGCATTATTTCTGATAGTAAATTAGTTAATTTTGTTTGAGTAGGGCAAAATAAGTATTATACTGTTTTAATTTACAATGCAATTAGTTTAGAGCCACAATGATTTGCTAATCCCTTGTAATTGTTTTTTTTTTTTTATTAATTATCAATATGACTCTTGCAATAATGCATAAGAAACATCTAACCATGTTTGCCTTTTATTTGTTATTTTCATTTTCAAAACTTTTTAGACATAAAATAACACAATTTTTTTTTAGATTTTTTTATTAAAATACAAAAAGCAAAACTAATGACTCCTATAAAAAAAAGCAAAGCAGAGACAATATGAAAATAAAAATGCTTGGTTGGAGAAATAGTAACAAGAACATAAAAATAAACCTACTTCTTAAACAATTTTATTGTGAATATTTACACTTTTAAAATAGAAGGTATAAAGTGATTATGTCTTCAACGACAATTTTTTTTTAAAATTTTTTATCTCTAAAATATCATTGTAAAAAACTTTTAATTATAAAATTATCCAATTAAGATAGGTAAGAATAAAAATGATTATTATTATAGTTTTAAGATTTGATTCGGGTTCAAATTGAGACAATGCTTAAGTCACGGTCAGGAGGGTCAACTCGTGTTAATCCTATTTTTTTAAAAATGATCAGAATGACATTGTTTTGACAAAAAAATAAAAAAAAGTCAATGGTTTTTTAACTTAGGTTTTACCTTGGGAAGACCTAGTCATAGATTGACCTAAGTTTTTGATCGAGACTAATTATGTCAATTATTTTTTTATTTTTTCTTAAACCTAGATTGGTCTAGGTCTCGGGTTAACTTGCCAAGGTGAACCATATATTATAACTTGGATTATTATACTATTATTAATTTCAATACTCAATATAAACTATAATAAAAAATAATATTTAATTACTTTTTAAAATAAAATATTTTTTTTATATTTTATTCATCATCAATCAAATATAGAGACCTTGCCTCCTGTAAGGTTGGTTTTCAAAAACTCTTTTGATTTTACGACAAAGGATACATCAAAATTAACTTTTTAATAACTCCTTGCACTATTTTCTCATTAAACATCGGTTATCTTAATCTTCACCAACGGTCGGGGGATTTATGAGAATTTTTGAATACCGACAAGTCGGTCAGCCAATTAAGTTAACCCATCCCATACATGGTAGGGCCAAGCCGTAACGACCCAATTTCTTTTTAAAGTATTTTATGTATATTTATAAATACGGTTTTTTAAAATTTAATTTTTTTATTTAAAATTTAAAATTTTTATGTTTTTAAATTATTTTAATATATTTATATGAAAAATAATTTTTTTATAATATTATTTTAATACATTAAAAAAAATATATTTTAAACTATAACCATTCTACATTTTTCTAAAGACACCCTTCGTTAAGTAACCCTGTAACTCTTTCCATACCTCACACGTACCCGATTCGTGCTTTCCCTTTTCATTTCAGTGATTTCTCTTCCCTTTCTCCATCTTCAGTTCACCCACGCACGAAACAAGACAAAAAAAACCCACAGAAGAATCTTCCACTTCGCGAGAGAAAGAG
>Ga0325410_1003670_pt1 | contig 17353 bp, 16 predicted proteins | sample PopdelMetagenome_16_FD_206182 | JGI IMG/M metagenome (GOLD analysis project Ga0325410, IMG submission 206182) | Populus deltoides microbial communities from Bellville, Georgia, United States - Xylem-PdIQD-R3 | ecosystem: Host-associated > Plants > Phyllosphere > Stem > Wood/Secondary xylem...
ATTGGATAAACATTGACATAACATGACAATTTCACTCGAATATTTTTTATCACACAAGAGAGGAATTATTCAATATATTTTATTGTATTATTATTGAAGTAAAATATTTGATCTCATTCAATTAATTTAAGGGGATTTTATTTGATCATATATCTTGCAACATTGGGGTTAAGAAGTCACTTTATAAAAAATTTCTAGAATAAAGCATTGATTATAGCTAAAAAAAGTATTAGCACACATTACTTAAAGTAAGATTCATTGTGTGATTTATATGTGGCTTAACGATATTAATAGGTTTTTAACTGGTGGTTCGTCTATGGCCTAGAAAAAAATTTTACTTTTATGAATAAGTCTGACATTTTGAATTTTTTATGAGCTCGTATGCCAAAATGAATTCTTATGAAAATGGTTCATATAAGTGCTCTAATAAGGTTCACCCATCTTAAAAGGTAAAAGAGTTTTGCACCTCTTATATATTGTGCTAAAAGTACTTTCAATTAAAATTGATGAATATTCAGAATAATTTTGAGAATTTTCTAATCAATTCCTGATATTTAAATACAAGTTTACTTGTAGGTCTAATATTTATACCAAAATATTGACCAATAATTCTCATGAATTAAAATTTTTAGGGGTTATTAAAATATTGGTCAAATTCTCATGGATTTAGTAAACTAGTTATTAAATTCAAAATCCATGCAAATATATATATTTTGAATTTAATAACTAGTTTACTATATATATATATATATATTTGAATTTTGTATAAAAATACTAAAACATACCGTGTATTTTATATTTTAATTTTTTAAAGCAAAATATGATTTCTAATTTTCGAGAGACTTGACTATATGTAATAGACAAAAATCATTTCTTTAAATTACTATTTTTGTTATTTTATATTGTTTTATATTTTTTAAGGCCATGTTTGGCAAGACCTATTTTTTTCTTTAGAAAAACTGCTAAAAAGCAAACCCAAGGGTGTATTGGCCAAACACCTCTTTTGGCCAGAAATTCTTTTATAAAAAAAAATAACAAACCAAACAAAGCCTTAAATATCTTACCCGATTTTAACTTGTCTGGGTTAACTCTAAAACAAACCAAAAACAAAAACTCAAAGCCAAAATAGATTAAACATAAGAAAAACAAAAAAAATTCAATTTTTTTGGATAAAATGAATCAAACACAAAACAAATGAAGAACATGAAGAACATAGATCAAGCATAAAAAACCATCGATTATCACTCAAAAGTCATGATTTGATCATTATGTATTTTGGGTATTCTTTTATAAAAAAAAAAAATAACAAACCAAACAAAGCCTTAAATATCTTACCTAATTTTGACTTGTCTGGGTTAACTCTAAAACAAACCAAAAACAAAAACTTAAAGCCAAAACAGATTAAACATAAGAAAAACAAAAAAAAATTCAATTTTTTTTTGGATAAAATGAATCAAACACAAAACAAATGAAGAACATAGATCAAGCATAAAAAACCATTGATTATTACTCAAAAGTTATGATTTGATCATTATGTATTCTGGGTAGTCAAAATGAATACGTGTTATTGATGTGTTTTAAATCTAGATTGTTTGCTAATCAAGTTGTTCAAAGGATTATGTGCAAATAAATTGACAAAAAATGGTCTAAAAATAGAGCTAAGGTAATGTTCTTTCAAAGAACATGAAGAACACTGTCTTAGAAACCCATAAACTGCCCAAAATTAAGTCAGCCATTGTCAAACCTAGAATGGTCATTTTAGGCCTCTAAAACATGCTATTTTAATTCCAACAAACCACATTATCAGTGAAAAACACGGTTGAAACAAAAAGAAACTAACAAAAACAATAAATCATCATAAATATGCATTAAGTTTCATTTTCCAAAACTGTCAAATCAAAACAAGGATGCTTAATCAATATGAGATTTAAAATTGACAATTTAACATTCCATAGGACTTAACCAAAACTCAAGAGCCTGGAACCATGTGTTAACCAAACAGAAAAACATCAACACCTTGCTGTCACATTTGGCAAATTTCAAATCAAACTAAAGTGCAATGTTAACACACTAAGACACCAATTTTTACGTCAATATATTAAAAAACATTGCATTTAAACAATAAATAGAGGATCCAACATGCCTTATGGACTCTACCTTTAAATTTTGCAAAAGTATACCTTCCAAGCTTAAAATATTCAACAGGAGTAGATTTTTGCTGCTGTTTTTCTCTCTTCTTATCTCTAAACCAGCAAAACCAAACCCTTGAACCTTTTTTGAGCTCTTGAACTCAATATTGAATCCCTTAAACCTTAACCAAATTTATTACCTCCTTTATTTTCTTCTCCCTCTTATTTAGGTATGATTCCCTCTCTTTTTATAGGATGATTCAAAGCTTATAAATGAGTTTGTTAGGGTTCTAACAAATCAAAACTAGGATGATTTTATCATAGGATAGATGGTTTTAGATCTAGATGGTTTTGATAAAACTTGGAGGATAAGGTGAAGTGTTTCAGCCCTTTGATCTTGAGAGGAGTGTTCTCAAACTTTGATAAGCACCATTTGGGAGTTTTTAAGTGTAAACACATAAAAAACGTTTGTGGTTTTCAGTTGACAGAGTACTTGCATTTGCCAGATGTGCTTTATAGTTTGTTCTCCTCTAGTGTCCTCTTTTCTCATTAGAAAATCTAGTTTTGAGTTCTGGATGTAGCTACCAACACCGGTCAGTGAGGTGTCCAGTATTATGACAATAGTTGCACTTCAACTCTGAATGTTTTCCTTTGAATGATCTGCCATCACCCATTTATTTTGATAAAAAAAAACATGCTCGGACATACCAGAGCTGAAGTTTTTATTACGACGCATTGTCTTGACATAATAATCATGGGTAGCTGCTGTTTTAGAATGAGTTTCATGATTCATCCACCTTCCTGTGAATTTCTTCACGCTGAATCGTTGTTGTCACAGACTTCAGAGATGGCTGTTTTGGGTTTATTAGGATATGGCTCCGCAGATCTTCAAAGTCAGAACTAAGGCTTGCCAAGAGCTGGAAAATTTTGTCTTCCTCTGTTCTTCTGCGTAGGATAACAACATCACAGGTGTGCGGGCGATAAATCTCTAGTTCGTTCCATAGACTTTTTAAATTTCCCAATAGTTGAACAAATGGTTTGTTATCTTGATGGAGATTTGCAATTTCACGGTGAATCTGAAAAATCCATGCTGCGTTGTTTTGGTTGCCATACATGTCATGAATGGCATTCCAAAGATCATGTGTGGATTCGAAGTAGCTGAAAATTTCAGCCAAGTTTCATTCCATAGAATTAAAAATCCAAGACATCACCAACTAATCTTCGGATAACTATATTTCATATTCGGGAGAGTCCACATCTGGAGAAGAAATTGAACCATTGATGAATCCCAATTTTGATCTTCCACCAAGAGCAATAGTGACAACTCTTGACCAAGGAAGATAATTGAATTCATTTAGCAATATTGAACTCAATCGTTGAACAATATTGGTGTCATCAATATTATTGCTTAAAAGAGGAGTTACCTTTGAACTTGAACTTTCTTCTATAAGTGGCTATAAAAAATTCTTCTATAAAAACAAAAACTAATGTTCAATTAATTATAGAAATTTAGCTCTGATACCATGTAGAAATTTATAAAAGTATAATCTCCCAATCATTAACTTTATTGATGGCAGAGTTACAAGTATATATGAACTAGAATCAATTTCTAACATGGTAGCTACTAGATTTGATTTTATCCTTGATTGTAAAGGAAATAAATAATAATTACATGATCATCTAAATCAGGTAATAGACATAACATATATAAAAGGTAATATAATAACTACGTAATCTTGAATATTATCTCTTGAGACTGTAATATCTGGTCCATTAATCTTTAATATTTATAGTATCTGCAACATTAATCTTTAGAATTTGTAATATCTACAAGTATCTGCAGCTTATTATGTAATCTTCAAGATTAACCAACTGGATGCCCGAGTAGATGAATTGCAATTCACAGCCAAAGGAGGCAAAATGGACGAAATTTCCGAGTCCAGCACTCCATTTCCACGTAGAGCAGGAAATTTATTCCAAATTCATTATACTGTCTTTTGGGGCGATCAAGACACTAAGACATCTAAAAAATATACAGGGTGGATCAGACAACTGTACAGCTATATGACTCCTTATGTTACGAAAAATCCCCGACAAGCATATATCAATTACAGAGATCAAGAACAACTTTGACCAGTTGGCGCATGTGAAGACCAAAGTTGATCCGGCTAATTTCTTCAGAAATGAACAAAGCATCCCTCCTCTCTCATCTTGGTGATATTATATCAGAAATATTATACATATTATTGTTGAATATCAAAGATAATAAAAGATATGGTGGTCTTCTTCATGTCAGACTAGACATTATAGTAGTTGATGAGTTATGGCACATGAAATTTTTCTCTCTCTCTTTTTTTATCTTGTCTTGGTTTGCGTGCTTTCATTTACAGTTCTTTTCTTTCCTTTGATGTAAGGAAAAAAAAGAGAGGAAAAAGCTTTCTAGCACCAGTGCAAAGGAAAATAGCAAACTGACGTGGCATTCCTTGTGTAAATTAAGAACTTTTTTTCCTCGCACAGCTTAGACCTTACACAGATTAGGAATGTTTTTCTGTCTTGCCTTGGCTTGCGTGTCTCCACTTGTTGATTTCTTTCTTTCCCTGATGAATTCGCGAGAGTCAATTAATTGCTGAGACAAAGCGAAAGAATTTCCAGTACTGGTAGCCGACTTGTTCAATTAAACAAGGGAAAATTATTGTTTTCAAATTTCACAGGCTTTACTATAAAACCAAGGGACAAGGCCGTACGTCCACTCTCATGGCCTTTTTTTTTTTTCATTACTTTATCTTGAAAGTAAAGAAGGTGTGGTAGAAAATCATCATAGAATACAAGATCAAGAGCTTAAAAATAAAAATAAGAAAAAAATTAAGAGGACTATATATTTTAATTTATTAAGTATTTCTTCCCTTAGCTATTTTTTTTTACTTGTTAATAATGATAAATTACAAGTTTTTTTTATAGGTATAAAGTCCTAAACAGTTAAAAAATTAAACTAATATAAGGAAATTCTAATTTGAATAGAAATTGTATTCTACTAAACCGATTGACTGTTTCTGAATTTTTCAAAACCTAAAATCTGATTTACTTTCAACATCATCCCTCTTTAAACTTGATTTCTTCATAACTTCCAACACATCTCTCATTTTAATTAAAAAAACACACCATATTTGAGTGGCTTTGTAAATATATTTGCAACTTGCTTTCGTATTTTTACATATTTGACTTTAACTTCCTTGTTTGCAATGCAATCTCATAAGTAATAAAATCTTTTGTCAATATGCTTACTTCTATCATGAAATATTATATTATTTGTTAATGTAATGATTGACGAGTTATCTACATATATTTAAGTAGGCTTCTCTTATGACATTTATAATTCCTTCAATAATCTTTTTAGTCATATGAAATGACAAACACATAGTGGAGTAGCTATATATTCATATGTTGACAAAGTGACTATAAATTGCTTCTTTAAACTCTATGTGAATGTTGTGTCTTCTATATAGAAAACAAAACATACAGTTCTCTTTCTAGCATCCATATCTCCTATCCAATCACTATCACTATAACTCACAAGTTTAAAGCTACTAAAATAACCATAGAATAAGCCAAAATCAACAGTACCTTTGATATATCGAAGAATTTGCTTCAAAGCTTTGAATTGTGTCATAATAAATATCTTCATAAACCTGCTTACAAGTCTTACTCCAAAAGGAATATCCGAATGAGTACATGCCAAATATCTCAAACTTCCAACTAAGATCTTGAATGTTGTAGAGTTTATCCTCTCCTTTTTATCATTCTTTGAAATCTTCACTCCACACTCAACCAGAGCTGCTTTCCTAACCCTTCCTCATTATTAGTCCTTTTCCTTTTTTGTTGCTCCATTGTTGATTCTGGATGTTTAGGTATTGAGAATTCTATCACTTCAGAAAGCTCTTCATTTCTTCAAATTGTATAATTCTGACTGAATGAGGATTCAATTCTGCTTCCTTTTTTTTTATACCAATAAGGGCTTTCCCAGTCTTGTCTAATAAATTCAATCTCTTTGAGAAAATGGCTTAAACCTAAATAAGCCTGTGAAATTTGCTAATCCCAGAGTTCTTTGTTGCATTCCACCCAATTGTCTTGTTATAAGTGCAGGTGCATAACAGATGTATCTAGTTATATCGATTAGGGGAATCCATATCTTGCTTCCATAGCTTATTGTGCAGATGACGTTGTTCATCCATGATGCTTTCCATTTAAAGGTGCTTTGTGGTAATGTTGTAACCCAATTTTGGCCCATTGGCTTTTTAATTTAATTTTATAGGGTTTAAAATGTAAAATTAAAAGATCAGAGATTTATTTCGATGAAAAGTGTGATTTGTCAACTTGCGTGAAAACTAGGGACTACAATGTACTTTTGTTATTCTATCCTTATCTTCAAGATAATCCCTATTTTTAAGATAATCTTTGTCTTCAAGATAATGATAGTTATCTGCTTTCAAATTTGATTCTTAATCAAATTCAAACTTTAAAAAAGAGAATGAGTTTGATTGAAACTTTGTTTCTCACACACGAAAAGACTCTGGCACTATAAATACAGACCTTAGTGATGCAAAAGAGGAGGATGAGAGAAGATAAAAAAACCCTAGAGGGGAATAAACATAAAAAATCCCAAGAGGAGGCCATTATAAAAGAGAACCAGAAGTTGTTGAAAATGTCTCTTGGTATTTTGATATGACTGATAATCTATAAATACAACATCAGGATGCAACATCTCATGGCTCCTTTTCCATGGATTTTGCAATGGTTGAGTGATAGCACAGTTTCGGCCAAAATTGCAAAAGAAGGGTTGATTCGGTCATGCTTATACTCTATAAAGGCATTTGCAGCTTCTAAACTGATGACTCTGATTTTGGATAGGAGCAACACTAGACCAAAAATGGCGAAGGCTACCAACCTGTATTGTTCGTCTCCCAACTTGCCTTCCTCAATATTTTTCTTCATTCGGGCTTCGATGACTTTCCATTTGAAACCTCCATTAGCTACCTACATTGGTTGATCTTTCCCAGACCTAATAAATTGACTACCTTCGAAGATATGTTTTAAAATTTTCATCTAAGGTAGATCTTGTGGCTGTTATTCGGGAAATCCAGGATCCTTTTATACTCCTCTAAGGTAGGTGTCATATCGATGTTCTTCAAGGTGAAACACTGATAATTAAGATCCCAAAAATTTAGCAGGGCTTTTTTTTCTACCGCTTGTACTGGTATCCTTATTAGTTGTGCAATTCTCTCATATAATCTTTTGAAAAGAGTCTCATCGACATACCCTATAATGGATGATAATTTCCCTAAGTCATTTACCATGTGATTTATCTTAGTAATGCAAAGCAATTCGCTAGCATCGATTTTTGGACATTTTTCCTCAAATATTTGTGTTAGCTCAGATTCTTGCTTAAATTTTTGGAAAGATAGGTACTTAGTCATGATTTCAGTTCAGAATCCTAGAGCAATGAATTTAATATGATGAAACTTGACTTGATGCAAATTAAAATAAGATATATAACCCAAGGAAAAATTCTATTTATTAAGTGAGAATGGGTGGAGTTTCTACCTAGTCTCAAAAGGATCTCATATCTGCCCTGTGATGATCTTTGTAAAGACAGTATGGGGGTGTTGCGAGAAATGGTTAATGCACGTATGTCCACCATTAGCAAGAAGGCACTCAGATATTAGTTGGGTGTTTCATGCATCTGAACCCTGACCAATAGTCATAGGGAAGATCGCTAATTCCCCACCTAACTTAAATCTTTAAGTGTGCTTTCAAAAAAATAAGGCAAGTGATATATGAGGCAATTCTATACAATGCGTGAATAATATGTATAAAAAATTAAAGCATATAAGCAAATAAATAAAAGAAATGCATAAAAATAAACACACAAACCAAACAAATAGAAACATAATAAATAGACAAAAACAAAGCTTAATCTATAAGGTTCCCTATTGGAGTCGTCATTCTGTCGCACGTATGCAGCGTCACGACGAACATCATCTTGGAATTCCATATGGTGCGGGGAAATGGACAAGACCAGGAATTATTTTTCTTTATCGATGGAAAGAGGGAATGGGAGTCACCACCTAGTATTTTGGTAACGAGAAACCCTAACTAGTCTCAGAGATCGGACACGGGGACTGGTTGCATAAAAGAAAAATATTAACACCCTTAATACGCCTTACCTAAGGTAAACTGCATTATTTAATTGCCTGATTAAACTAGTCGTCTGATTGTTAGGCTGTCTAAGGTTGAAGACAAATCCTCTTCAGTAAGGAGATCCTTATTTTATCGGGTAAAAACCTAACCGTTCTAATGTCAATAAAAAAAGAACTATCTTTTTAAAAACAGGAATACGTTCATTGCTTTAATAAATTGGTTATTAAAGTTCAAAATGCATGCTAATACATATTTTTTTGAATTTTGTTTTGTATGAAATACGATATGAAATGTTTTATATTATTAATAGACTTGGCCGTATGTATGAAAACAAGGCCTCTTTTTTTTTTTTTTTCCTATTTGAGCCGAGGTCAATTTAAAAGAGTTGGGCCAACATCAACCCAAAACAAGGGTTGGGCCCATATAGGCCCAATATATCTTCTTTTCTTTTTATAGGACTGGGCCGGACCCGACCTAATCATTTTGGTCTCGGCCGGAACTGGTATGGCCTAGTAAATAGTAGAGATACTCTCCACTGTTCACGTGGAGAACAATGAAGAAGGAAGATGAGGAAGAAAAAGAAAACGAAGGCGGAGGACAAGAAGAAGGAGGAGAGGGGAGGCTGACCTCTAACCTGGCAGTGACATTGGTGGTCCTAGTTGTAGAAAGATGGTAGTTCCAGGTGGCTGAGGGGAGAAGAAGGTGACCGTCATTACCATTCCTTTTTCCTTCTTTGTGTAGAGTCACAAACTTCTTCTTTTCTTTCTTTCTTTTTTGTTTTTTTTGTTCTTGTCTCTTCTGTTTTTTTTTCTGGTTTTTCAATTTTGTTCCTCTCCTCTTCTCTCGTTTTTGTTCTCTATTTTTTTTCGTCCTCTCTATTTTCCTTTCCTTTTTTTTTTCTCCATTTCCTTCTATTTTTATGTCTGTCTTTCATCTTCCTTTTGTTCCCTCTTTGGTGGCCTTTCTCCGGCTTTTATAAAGCAGACTCTCAAGAATATGAAGCAGACTTTCAGGATTGTTACAGTGGTAACAGAGACGCATCATGGGGCGCGGGGTGGTTTTTCTTCTTCCTAGTCTGGTCTGCTGAAGAAGATGAATAGTGTACTTTGAAATGATGTTGTTTCATTCCTTAACTGATATGGTGAATTACAATTTGCCCCCTAAAGTTCCAAGTTTTTACGATTGGACCCTTATTCATGGAAAATCTCCCTTTTTTTTAATTTTACCTCTAGATAAATTGTAATTGGACCCTTGAACTTTAGCGATATTTACAAAACAATCCTTGATTTCTGAATTATTCAATTCAGTCTTTAATTGACTCTTCAACTTTTATTTTTTTCAAAATACCCCTAGAAAAATCAATTAAGCTCCCTATAGTACCCCTGCATTTTCATTTTGGTCCTTGGACTTTAATTTCTTGCCATTTTAACCCAAATCAGCCCCAAACTTTGGTACTTCTACAATTAATCCCTTAAGTGCATTAATTAATTAAATCAAAATTTAATTAAGTCCCCAAACTTATTAATTCTTCCAATTTTTGACCAAATTGACTCCCAAATTTAATTTCTTCTAATTAAAGCCTAAATTTACTGAAAAATAAATTTTTATTGCAATCAAAACCTTCATAAACTCAATTAATCTTTCAACAAAATCTAATTGATTCCTTATATATATATATATATATATATATATGATTTTGGACTTTTCTTCCTCAAATTTATTTTTCTTTGTCAATAGGGCCTTCATTAGTCAAAAATATATTGTCAAATTTCAATCTTTGTATTTCTGAACTTCCTCAACCAATCTTTGACCATTTTCTGGCCGCCCCTGTGTCTTCTTCTTAGTACTATATATTTTTTAGTTTTCTTCCAACAATGTTTTTGATATTTTTTTGTCTTTTTTTTACGGGAGCTCAAAAATGGATAACAACACAGAAATCTCATGCTCTTTCATAGTCTTGTGGGGTAGTATATTGACAGTCGAACCATCATCCACCAAGATACGATTCACCATTTTTTCATTGACATGTCCTTTAATAAAAAGAGGTCAATTATAAAGTTTTGATCCAAGCAACAAGTCTATATTTTTAAAGGATATCTCTATGGTGTATACACCATGAGACAAGTTTGAAGAGTCATCATAACTTTTCTTCATGATAGGTACAGTAAGAGTTTTCTTTTTATCAACATGATAATAAACAACAAATATATTTTTCATCATTCTCATCTCTCTTGGCATGTACTCATTCAATGTAACGAACTTTTTTTCCTTCATCTTGTACGAGTGACTAAAATCCATCCTTCACCATCATAATTTTCAGATGAATTAGGATTCAAGTTACCAACTTGAGGGGCAAAGGTTATATATAAAGTTTGATTTGATAATATAGTGAAGCTCAATGGCAAAATGACGCTAAGTTCTATAGGTTCAAAGGAACCGAAACTTAATGTAAGGAGTGATTGGTGTGGGCTAAATTGACCATGGTTGTGATATTAGAGGCTGTTATTTCATGTTAAAAAAATTCTTATATAGCCTCATGATATTATCTTTCAGCACAAAACACTTATTTATGGGATGACTGATTAAATGATGGTATTTACAATAGTTCGGAATGTCCACTTGGTTTGCTTCTTCAAGATGCTTCATCTCCAGCATCTCAATAAAATTTGCCTCAAGCAGATCATTTAGCATCGATTTCCCTTAACCTTTAGGGTACTTTTTCCAAATCTACGACCTTCAAGCTTATTTCTCATAGACTTTTGCATAGTTAATAATGAACTTTAGCTATCGTAATGTTAAGTTCCATGTCATGTGCTCGAGTAGAAAATTTCAAAAGACTTTGGTTTGATGCCTTTGTAAAATATAGTGTAGTCCCAAATGCATCTTTGAATACACATATCTAGCACAAAAGTTTCGGTGAATTGATCTCTACAGTTAAGGCTAAAGTTTCTCCACTAATGAATATAATCGATGACATGTTCTTCCTTCCACTAATATGAATTGGTGAGTTCAATCATGCTAACCATACGATAAATGTTGTAAAAGCGGTTAAGAAACTCATGTTCCAATTGTTCCCAACTATCGATCGAGCCAAACTCTAAGTCATTGTACTAGTCGAAGGCATTACCTTTTCAGGAATGAACAAATTGTTTTACCATGGTTATGAAACTCATGTTCCAATTGCTCCCAGATATTGATCGAGCCAGACTCCAAATCACTGTACTAGTCGAAGGCATTACCATTTAAGGAATGAATAAATTGTTTTACCACGAGATCACTTTCTTGATGTGATGATATGAGAGGTAGAGAAGTCCCCAGTGGAGTTGCCAGAAATTTATAGACATAATTTTAAGCACCTGAAATTATTAAATATATGACTGGGTATAATCTCTATCTATAGTATTCTTTAAAAAGAATAAGACAATCCTTTGATTCTTCTCTTGGATTTGATATATGGTGACTTGATTTATTTATGAAATCAAGATACGATTTATACTTTGCAAGAACTCGAATTTAGATGTGTTTTACAAAGCGAGATTCGGTGGTATGATGCTTTGAAGGGTATTTTTGATTTGTCTTCAAAGTGTTGTTGAAGAACTCTTATGGGGCGTTTAAGCTTGATCCAACAGAGCTTTGTTCTTTGTAGACTTCAAGCATAGATGAAGAAGGCTTGAGAACTTTAGAGAGAGTTTTCTTGCTTGAAGAGCCTATCTTGAGAGCTTTCTTCTAGGTTGAACTCCTCTATTTATAGAGGTTTGTAGGGGCTCTCAGGTTCTTTTCCAATGTCACATGACATGATTTTATTAGTGTCTTTGTTGATAAGATCTTGCATTTATGACAAGAAATCTTGAATATCTCATCCCAAGTGTCAACCTTTCATTACCTAAAAAATATACGAAGGCTCATTTATTTTTCATGTCATTTATTTTATTTTATTTTAATTTTATCCTTTTATATAAAAATAAAATAACAAATGATAAAAAGTGGAATTTGATTTGTAGAAATTTTTTTGTTTCACAATCTCATTGTCCTAACCACAACAAAAGTTCCAGTCGATTGCTTCATCAGTTGTGGAGTCACTCGTATGCCTTGGACAGTCATTCGTCCAAGTTTTAGATCGTGCCAAGTCGAGCCCCATACGAACATTTAGTTCTCCAACCATTCTGCATGTCCAAAACTGCAAGTATAAAATTAAAATATTGCTTACTTGTCCATTGTACAGCAATCAACTCTTCCTGCCGAATTCGCCTCAACCCAAGCAAGGCTGCCGCTGTCCATCGCTGTCGAATTCTATGCAGTGTGTTTTTTGTTGACGCATCCTCACGCCTAGAGTTAAACCATGATCTATCCATCGTCAAAGTTATGAAACTCCTCCAATTCTGCCTTGCCCAAGGCAGTTTGACCATGCCTAAGTCCTCATCGACTAAGCTGGCCCTTTGCCACTAACTCTTTTACTTAGTGTTAAGCACACGTATAGGATTTACGTATGTCGTTCCTTCTCCATCCTTCTCCACTGAAATAGCACTAAATTGTGCTCTCAGCGGGCAGTCCCTTGCAAAGTGCTTCCCTTCGCAAATAAAACAGCCTAAACTTGATTTCGAAACCTTTTCCTTGGCCTTGGCTTCTGACTTCCCATTGCCATCAACCTGTTTAGGTTCTCCCCACCAAGCTCTTTCTTCTTCCTTTTCATTTCATACCTATCCATCAGTGGGTACGAAACAGAAGATGCTCCAGTAGTCCCTTCGCTAGCTCCTACTCTAAAATTTGCCAACCCATCGGCAGCCGAAATGGCCGAAGACAAGTCTGAAACTTTCTGCCTACACAACTCTAACTGTGCCCACGACTGAAAACATTTTGTCCTCCTTGGACATATTATCAATATCCATAATTAAAGAATTAAATTTCTTCACGTAATCCCTTATCGACCCATCTTGCCGCAACTTTTTCAAGTCTTCCCTTGCAATCCAGGATGTGTTGTTGTGCAGAAATTGCTTTTTCAACTCACGTTTCAAAATCTCCCATGTCTCCACTTTTGGCCTACAGCATTCAAGTCCTCCTTGGATCTTGTTCGCCACCACAATTTCGCATCTTTCATGAGATACATCACTACGATGTTCACTTGCTCATCTAACCCGACCTTGGCAGCACTGAAATAGTATTCCATATCCCACAAGAAATTTTCTAATTCCTTGGAACTTCTAGCACCCCCAAAAGCTTTCGGTTTAGGAATCTTGGGTTTAGACATACCTGTCCCAACAGAAGTGTTTGCCACAGCCTTTTTCAAGATTGCAATTGCTTTCTCCGCAGCTTCCAACCTTTCGCTCGTTTCTACCGCAAGACTAATGTATAAGCTTTCAACTCGTTCAACACTTTCAATGGCTTCCATCAACCTGTCATTGATAGAACGTTGTTCTTCATCCTCTGAAATTGGCCTATCAACTCTTCAAGTCGAATCAGTCTTTCTCGGATTGCCTCCATACCTGCTGGCATAAGGCTTCAAATCCCGACTTCGCAAACTATCTCAACGATAGCTTCAACAAATCAGTCCTTCGATCTGCTGTCCACAGAATGATCTTGTTGTTTTGCCAAGAATGCAACCGCGCTCTAATACCAATTGTCACGGGTTATTTTTCGCTCCGCGAATAAACCCATGCGGCAGCTTAGTCCCTCACTAGACTCAGCCTTCCCTCGCCAATCCCACTCGTGTTTGCCTAGTAACTAAGTGTTTCCCTCACCCGAGAGGTTTCCCCACTTTCCCAAGTTAGAAGACAAGCGGAATACAAAAGAAGAATCAGATAAACAAAGTGCACAACAAGCTTTATATGAACTCTTTCCCAACCTTTATTAATCTCGTAAACAATAGAAACTATACACAAATCTAATCTCTCTAATCTCGTGCTCTACATGCATCCCTTATCTCGTATGCTCTCTATCTGCTTTACATCCATGAGCATCAACAACTATTTATAGCCAAGTATGTGAGCTGCAAGGCTCACCCATGATCTTCTATTTTTCAAGACATAGTGGGGCACTTTCTCCCCCATGATCTCAGCAGCTTGGAGAGCACTCCAGTTATGCTCCCATGTTCTACCCTCGTGATGCTGCCATTTCACCCACGTTCTGCCCCATGATCCCATGATCTAGGAAGACCATGACTGCCATTAACCCGCGTTCTGCATGCCCACCCGGTAGCCCCATCTGCCAGCTCTTGCTTCATCAGCTGTTGAGTCACTCGTATGCCTTGGACAGTCCTCCATCCAAGTTTTAGATTGTGCCAAGTCGAGCCCCTGACTTGCACAAGCTGTTGCGCGCTGTCGAATTCGCATCTGCATGCAGGCTGCCAATTCCTGCACTGCTGAATTCACATCTGCGTGCAGGCTGCTAATGTCTTCGCTGCCAAATTCCTCGACAGCCCCTGTTCTCGTCAGCCTAAGCCCCTGATGAGTTTTCCTGTCTGGCTTGAACATTCCATCATCAGGCCCATGTTCGTCAATAATCTGGGCTGCTGATTTTCCTTTGACGAACCTACAGCCGCACAAATCTGTGTTGCCGATTTATCCCACTGTTGGCATGGCTGCTAGCACCCTTAAGCACTATTTTGGACAGCCTGCCGAAGGGTGCACCTCGTGCATGTTTAACACTGTTACAGTGTGAGTCTTTTTGTTCTGTTTTAAATGCAATGGCATAATGTTGTTGTATGATAAGACCCTCGGGCATGTTTTAAATTTTTTTAAAAAATGAGATGTTAGTTGAAGTTCATAAAATCATTAATTTTTATTTTTTCATATTCTTTTACCCTTTCGTATTTAATATTTGAAATTATGAACTACATGCGAGATGTTTTTCAATATAAATATATCAGTATTTTTTCTGAAAAAACAAAAATCTTTCTTTCAAAAATACAATTTTATTTTAAATTGCATATGGTTAAGTCTCTCAAAAATAAAATAAAAATCATATCTTGCTTAAAGAAAATAAAATACATGATGTTTTAATATTTTCATACAAAAATTCAAAAAATATATATTTGCATGCATTTTGAATTTAATAATCAGTTTACTGAATTCATGAGAATTTGGCCACTATTTCAATAATCTCTAAAATTTTAATTCATGAGAATTAATGATAAATATTCTGGTATAAAGGTTGGACATATAAGTAGGTTGATATTTAAATATCTAGATTTGACAAGAAAATTCTCAAAATTATTTTAAATATTCATCAATTTTAATTGGGGATATTTCTCGCCACAACACACGAGTTGTGAAAAACCCTTCTGCCTTCCAAGATAATTAAATCTGCCAGTCACCTCTATGGATCCTTTTCATAAGAATTCATTTGAGCTCACGAGCCTATAATAAATTAGAAAAGTCAGATTTATTCATATGAATGAATCTTCACCTTAAGCCATAGATAAACCACTGATTAATAACTAATCAAAACTTCAAATCACACTAGAATCACATAATACAACTTATCTTAGATAAATTGCATTAATAATGCTACTATCTTTCCTAGGCATAATGAGTCCTCTAGCCTTGGAATCTTCAATAAAACTAATATATCTAAGTTTTCCAACAAACTTAAACCAAATAATTAGATAATAGATAATGACTCTTTCTGCACCGACACCACACGTAGACGTACCACATGGTCGCCAAAATAAAACCAGCATCGAATCAAGAATTGATAATTATCGGAGTCTCAATAGTAGGGATCTCAGAAGAGCCAATAGAGGGGATACGAGATGCATCTAACCCTGATAGCAACTACCAGGCGACAACAAAACGGTAGTGACCACTCCAGATGAAGGAAAGAAAGCAAACCACAGAAATCTTGATTTTAGTGAAAGTAGTCTGAAATGGGATAAATAATTTACAATACTTTCTTCAAAGAACTGAAAAGGGCTCGACAGAAAAATCGTTTTGATCCAATCCAGGGTCAAATAAAGACAACAAATGGGCTATCGAGGCAGTCACCACTATGGGGGAAACGAGCTTTTCATAGCAGTCACCACTGTCTCTTTCATATGCTCCATGGACTCAGCAAAAAATGGAGTTTTGGTCAGAGCAAGCCACCCCAACCTAGTGTCAGACAAAATTCAGAGAAGATCACCACCTGAAAGCAGAGCTAAAAACTCCTTATTTCATTTCATTCCCGCTCTTCATCACCTGAATTTTTTTTAGTGGTTTTTATTTAAAAATATATTAAAATAAAGTATATTAAAATTATCAAAAATATATTTAAAAGAATATTATTTTGATTTTTTTTCAATACCAAATATACTTTTAAAATACACTAAAACACAATTTCAAAAAAAAAATTCATTAAATCTCTATTTAAAAATACATGATTATTACTTTTCAATTTATTGTTTTTAAATTAATGGTTAAGAGAATGATTTTTTTATGGCATGATGACCGGTCACCTCGAACCTATTTTAAAGGGGGTGTTCAGTTCTGGTTGAACTAAAATTTTAAAAACAATTTAAATTTTTTATATTTTAAATTAATTTTTTGAAAAATATCCTTCTTAAATTATTTTAAATTATTTTCATTAATTACAAAGCTCTCTCAGGGTAGCAGGGATTTTTTTTCTTTTTTGTTTTTTCAATATGTATATTTCTTCTATCACAAGATCTTGTGGGCATTAATACATGAATTTGCGTCCAATGATAAATATTTATGGATCTGCTTTGTATGTATAAACAGTAGATAAGGAAAAAAGGCACTATATACGCAATATACCAAAAAAAAAACGTAATATAAGTTGATATATATAAAATTTATTGAATGTCGTAATATAGAAAAACAGCTGGGAATTCTTATTTAGTAACACTGCTATATATCTCAAGCTTCCCAGCAGCAGGACTAGAGGAAAATGGTTACTAAGCACTTTCTGCCTTGAACAAGTCCAAACGCTTAGCAGTTGAGCATTTTACTCGCCACATGGATTCATGAAATTCTTTGTACGTAAAATCTTTATATATTGCTGGATGATCATCGTCTATCAACTTCTTAGCTGGTCCT
>Ga0325410_1003673_pt1 | contig 17349 bp, 11 predicted proteins | sample PopdelMetagenome_16_FD_206182 | JGI IMG/M metagenome (GOLD analysis project Ga0325410, IMG submission 206182) | Populus deltoides microbial communities from Bellville, Georgia, United States - Xylem-PdIQD-R3 | ecosystem: Host-associated > Plants > Phyllosphere > Stem > Wood/Secondary xylem...
GGGTCACGAGTTTATTTTTTTAAAAGGCTAAATATAAATTTAAGGGGAAAAACATTTTAAACCCGGTTGAATTCATGGTCTCGATCACGGGTTTAATTCTTTTTCTTAAGGTTGAAAATAAATTTAAAGAAAAACAATATTGAACCTAGTTGAGTTTATGGTCCGAATGATAGATTTAATGATTTAAGCCACTACAACCAAGCAATTTGTTTTTTTGATATTGCTTTTTTTATTGATATATTGTTATATATATATATATATTAAATAATATTTAAATTTATTTTTCAATTAATATCCTTATCTGTGATATGTTTTTTCTTATTAAACCCTTTTTGGATATAAATTTTTTTTTATGGTGTTGTGCATATTTAATTTAGAATTATTTTTTCAAAGATTGAATATAAATTTAAAGAAAAACAAATTATTGAACCTTGTTTAGTTCTTTGTACGAATCACAAATTTAATTTTTTTAAAAGGTTGAATATAAATTTAAGAGAAACAAATATTGAACCCGGTTAAGTTCATGAACCGGGTCATGAATTTAACGAGTTAAGACACAACAACTGAGTAATTTTAAAATTAATGCGTTCTTTATATGTTTTTTAAAAAAAAATTTGATTTATATTTAGATTAATACTCTCTTTTTTTTATGTTGTTTAGAAAGCCTCTTTGAAATAACAATTATTTTTTAGTTATGCATTTAATTTTTTAGGAGGTTTTTCTGATTCATTTATAATTATTATAGATAAAATTTATTTTTGAAAATAAAAAAATTATTCTCGAATAATATTTCTAATATGTGTAGCCTAACATTTTTTTTTCTTTTATTTGGTTTTATCAATTATCATTTGATTGAATGAAAAACTTATTTTAATTAAGAAATTTAGCAAACACAGCCGCGTAAATGTCCCTTCTTATGAAATTAAATATCTTGATCCACACCTCTCTTAATTTTTCTAGTTTTATTTTTAGTTATTATTTATGGTTTTTTCACTTATTAATACACATAGTTCTCAATTTATTTGATTACATATATGCATAAACTTTTTTATTTTCACTTAGAATTTTTTTTAAATACAATAATTGTCAAAAAAGTCTGCATATAAATTTTTTTGTTGAGAAAAAATATCTAAACCACGGCGAAGCGTGAGTCAAGTATCTAATAATATAAATAAATCATGTAATAAGATTTTGGATGTTAAAACATTGGCTACTTTGAGTTAGATTTTGATGAAATAAGACAGCTACAAAAAGTTTTGGAAAAATAGTATAGTTTGTGCTCGTTACGGTTCCAAAACTTGATATATAAAAAAATGATAATTAGAAAACGTGATATTAGATAAATGTCGTGTTTACAAAACATTACATTAAGAAGGGAGGATGAGGTTTCATTGTCACGATTCAGAATCATAACATACTAAAATTATGCTATTATGTCAATATTTTTAATTTAATGTGCTAATTTTATAAAAAAAAATCTAAAACTTTTGTAAGGAAAAAAAAAGGCTTGGATTCAGTTCTATTTCCATTATGTCCATCATTATAACCGTTTTGATTTGTTGTTGAAAAATTAAAATTATTTCTTATTTAAATTTTTGTTTTGATTGGTCCAAAATTCACTGGTTTTGATTGGAAAAAAAGACTTTCTAATTAACATATGTTAACTCCAACCATTAAGAGTAAAGAATAATAATGTAACTTCCTTTAATTTTTATTCAATTAATGTTCTGACCCTTTTGAATTTCTATTCAATGTTGACATATCTTTTTCTTTTTTCTTTTCTACAGAGCCACTGATCAAATCAAACGATACATTTTGGAATCATGTTCAAGATATGAAAGATGGTAGAATGAAGTGTCAGTTTTGCGGGCACTTATTTTCCAGGAACACTTCCATTTCGAGGATCAAATGGCATTTATCAGGAGAGAGTGGGCACGGTGTTAAAATCTGTGAAGACGTTCCACAAGAAGTTCAAGAAGCAGCCGGTGCGGCAATTGATGGCACTCCAGGAAGAAAACGTAAAACTGTATCAGGCTCGAGAAATAACGAGGGCACTATTGCAATTGATGTCAATATGAATGATAGAGAGAACGAGACTGGAGAAGTAGTGGAGAAGCCGCTGGATGCTGGAGAAAGTTCACGCCCTGGAGTAAGAACTATGAAAACAATGCTTTTAAGAATTGGTGAAGTTTCGTTGACTTCCTTGTTTATAACTCACTACTTTCTTATATAGGAAAAATCAGGATGGACTTCGCTGATGACAAACTTAATTCTAGAATTTGCATCTGCAATTTCTGACCAGCTGGGTTATGCATTAATTGGCATGGTGTTGGCATTTGTAGCTTTGCTTCTTACTACTGCTGAACTCATTTACATGGCACGAAAGAAAATAATGAGCCTATTGCCCTGTTTCCATCGCCCATCGACCAGTACTTTCGCACCTGGAAAGCCTGTTGGCACTATTGTTGAGTATTTTGGATTGGTTGGTGCTGTCTGGCAATGCTTTTATTCGACAGTGGAGTATGCATATGCTCGTCAGAAGAAAGATAATCCAATTAAGATGTGTCTTCTGCCTTTCATTTTCATATTATGTGTGGTATTTTCCAAATTAATCAAAAATAGTTTCATTGACAAGAGTGCTTAGGAACGGTATATTTTCTTAACTAAAAAAATGGTAATGTTTTGTTTTAAGGACTATATATTTTTTAGTGGAATGTGTCGAAGACTTTGACACAGGATATGATCTCGTCTTCTTATTGTTTTAAATTTCTTGCAGTTCCTACACCACGAGAGCCAATGACCATCGATCTTTAATTTGAATAAAGCCTATTTCTTATCCCTTCATCATGGAAGAAAAAAGGGAATTTCTTGGCTAATGTTTGGTTATTGTTTTGGAGTAGAAAGAGATAAGAAAGATAAATGGGATATATTTCCTTGTATTTTTTATTTTAAAAATATAGAAATTTATTAAAAACCTATAGTAAAATATATATTTATTTTATGTTTAAGTTTTTTGTTTTTTTGTTTTTTCTATTCTGATATTGTAATTAAATGCTACTTTGCTTTTGTTTATGTAACGCTATTAATTCCCAACGAGAAGCTAATATTTGCTCAAAACTTGTGCTTATTGATCATGGCTATTAGGCTATCACTTCCTCCAAATTCTGAGACTCAGACATCTCTGGCTAGCGATCACTTGTTATTGAGGACAGGTTTTGTCCATAAAAAGTAAAGCATGTGCAAAAACACATACAATAACCCGAAAAATTTAATCTTTTTGACACAAAATCAGTTAAATCTAACAATTAAATAAAGATTATATTGCTAAGTTTTCAACATTAAAGACTTAATTGAAATCATAGCTTCCTTTTCCTCGTTTTTTGAATCCTTGTTCAGAAGGCAATCCTGAAAACTCAGGGAAGGCTAGCTTGATAGGCGAGTATTTAGAATTTTCGCTCTTATATTCTTGTGCTTCCTTTTTCGATGAGTCTTTTTCAGAGCTTCAAAATTGGGGTTGGTTGTATAGTTTTTTTCAAAATAGCAAAATTAAAGGTGAAAAGCAACTTACTTTGACTCACGCCTACGCGTTATATAGTTTTTTTTTAAAAAAAAAAATAGCTATAAATCAAAAAGTTTATATAAATATTTAATTAAATAAATTGATAATTAGATAATCATATGTATAAATAAATAAATAAAATTATTAACAATAAATAAAAGCAAAATTAAAAAAATTGAGACATAAATATGGATAAAGGGATTTGATCTTGTAACATAGAACATTTACTAGGTTATATTTACTAAATTTATTTATTAAAAATATTTATTTATAAAATCAAACAATAATGAAAATAGACACACACTAAACTAATTGATTCTTATTTTGGGTAAGAGAGAAAAAATAAGAGAAAAAAGAGACAACCACCGGCAATAAATTACAAATCGATCATCCACCATCACTTGTTGCATCATGAGGAAGAGAACGTAACAACGCGTCTAGCAACACGATGCAAGGGCAAGTTTGGCCACCATGAGGCGCCTCATGCGCCATCCAAATGATGTGGATGCCCTCCATGCGTTGGCATGTAAAGAGCACGTGTTAGTAGTTTTTTCAAATAAAAAATGAATTATTCAATGTAAAAGATCAAAAATAAATTGATGATAATCACAAAACCAATCTTTTTTAAAAAATAATGTCGAAAAATTAACAAAAAAGAAAATGAACAATAAAATTAAATAATATTTAATTTTAAATTTTGCACAACAAAATTTTAGATCAAAAGATAACTAAATTGGCCTATTAGACCAGATTTATAATATTAGAATAAATAGTTATAAATTCAGTTTAACCATTTTTAATCATGGTGGGTCATTATTCTATCATATTCTTAGTTGAATAATGTATGACCTCTTGTTCTTAGTTTCCTACAAATTTAGGTTTATTTCAAAAAAATTATATTTTTCTTTGAAATGATTCATATGTGCTGATTTTGAAATTGAATGTAAAATAGGATTTGAACTTTGAAATATTTTAGTATTAGGATCGATGACACTAGAAACCCAAACAAATCACCCAATAATTAATTGAAATCAATATAGTGGCAAATGCTGTAAATAATTATAAATAAATCAACCCTGTGTTGATCTAGAAATCGGATAATCCAGGATGTAAACCAGTACAAGATAAAAATAATATGATGACCTGAACAACCGGCCTTGCTCAGCCAAAATTAGATGCTCAATTTATTAGATTTTTTTTATTAAAATAATATTATTTTAATTTTTAAAAAGAATTAAAGTCAAACTGAAACTGAGTTTAACAGTCGCTGGAGTGTGCAGCTGAACTGAAGGTCATTTCAATAAGGACTTCTGATGGGATAGAGTGCTTGCTTTCATTCCACAGATATTCTTCTTCTGATAAACTTGACATAAGATGATAATGGCAAATCATCTGTATTTTTTCAAATCATCAAGGGAATTCCAAAATGAAGTAACATATTCTAGATACTTGTATCTTTGATTTCCAATGATCCTGTGAAGTACTGTTTTAACACACTTCATTCTTGTCTTTTGCTCTGTTGCAGAGATTGTTCGCCAAAGAACCATCATCCTCAGTATTAGCATGGTCGATCTTCTATTTCTTGTAACTTAGATTTACCATAATCTTTTCTCGACATCTTCATTTCTTAGAGGTAATCCTCAATCAGTTTTTTTCTCCCATGATCCTTAGCTTTCTTCTTTCGCTTTTCTCAATTGATTACATGTTTATTTCAAATATGACTTCAACTTTCGCTTATGAGCTCGAGTTATATGCCCCTTCATCTTGCTTACATGCTATTTTGTTGCTCAGAGAGATCTAATCACTGTGCTGAAACGTATTAAGTAGTTAACTCAAATTTTCTGTATTTGTTGCTCTCTCTCTCTCTCTCTCTCTCTCTCTCTCTCTATATATATATATATATATATAGTCAGATTTTGCATTTAGCTTTGAATTGTAATAATAATTTCGTCCTCGAATTCCATGAACTGAATTTGTTCATATGTTCAAGCTCCTGGTGAAAAAGGATCAATGAATTTTGGTGTATCAGGAAATGGTTATCAGATTCCACTCTCTCCAACTGATAAAATATTTGGGGTTGAGTATTGAAAGAAAGTGTTCATAATTTTATACAGATCAGACGTGACTTCAATTCTGCAATTCTCATCTTTCTCTTTGCTTACATCCTTCTTCCTTGACTGATGGGCAGTAACTAGTTGACAGCACAGACTGATATGGACCCATCCCAGTGGTGGAGAAGAATGAAGGCCAAGCTATGTGGGAAGCTTTTCTCTCAGACTTTGTTTCAAATGACACCATCACGTACATTTTATATTTAATTTCATTTTTCCTTTATTTCTTAACATCATTAGTTAATGTCAAGTTACCATCATCTTATAAACAAAAAGGGTCGTAAATTAGTAGTCTCACTCTCAAATAAAAGTCTAATGCGACCTGTCGCTTTAAAAGGCTTATAATTACTTAAATATATCATAAACCAATCTTGATAAGGTAATACAATCAAAATCCCTAAACAAAATGAAAAGGAAAAGAAAATCCAAAATTAACCAGAAAAATCAAGTAAAAATAACAAATTTGGCTCAAAGAGATCTTCGTGGCCCTCCTATAAAAATGAGCTTTGTAAATCTTCTAGAAAAAATTGAATTTGATTTAAACGATCGAATCCAAATTAAGTTATAGGTTTTTTATTATCACTATGTTGATCCAGCACAACCATATCTCTTTTTGAGCTTTACCATGTCTACTTATCTATAAAAATATATATTTATGGTATATCCCTGTCTGTCTTATTATGACAAATTATTGTTTAATTGCTCAGAACTTTCAATTTTTATTAGCCTTTCAGTATCATCTTCTACCTATCAATATACAAAACTCTCTCGCTGTTATTTATATCATAATTCAGACAATATTTCATTTTTTCATCATCAACACCTTTTAACTCGTTTCCTGTGCTTAGTAATCATGTGTTTGTGTACTCAGGAGGGGATTCACCTGCAATATCCTTGATTTACTGGTAAATATATGTCCAGAACTAGAAGATTCTTGCTTTGGGGTCACATTTCCAGTGATTTTGCAGTAATCGCTTCCCTTAGAACCAAGCCGTGCAGTGTAGCTTTCTTCAAATAAACAGGATCGAATCCTACAACTTCCCTTCAGTTAATTTCTGGCAAAGGAAGAGTTAATCATGTTTGATAATGCTGTGGATAAATACGGATAATAAAAGTTAATAATATTATCATGCTTGGGTAAAATATAATGACCAGATATGGAGAATTCGCAGGATTCTTGATGTTATATTTCTTTCTTGATTTTTTTGCTTCCTCCATTTGTAGGAAAATTTTAAAGCATGATGATGATGTAGAGCTCTAAAATTATCTAAAGCTGATATAAACTGAAACTACATTAAAAATTATTGACTACTCTTTCTCATATTCCGATCAGCTTTCCAGAGTTTCAATACTTCAGATTCTTTTGTTAAATTATTTTGAATCCAGGTAAAGTAATTATACTTCATCTTTATTATGGAATTTATTGTAATATAGGAAATGTTGTACTTTCCTTATATAGATTTATCATGCGTTGTATAGTACACAATAACTAATATATGTTGCCCTAGTTGTATAAATAGAAGAGATGGTCGAATCAATGCTTCAACTTGGCATCATAGCAGGAAATATCCTAACAGATTTACGCCTTCCTCCTTCTCCCCTTGCCCGGCGCCTCCTCCTCTTCTGCCGATTACGGCTGCAGTATTTTGGTTCTTCACTCTTGCGTTCTCTGCTCCCTCTTCTTAATTCTCCTTGATACTATCTTCCTCCTGTAGCATACTCCAGCAGCATACTGCACTCTTGAAAGCAGTAACATACTCTAGTGAACAAACAACAGTCCCCTCTGCAAAAATAACTCTGCTGCAGATTCATTCCAGCAGCAACTCTCCGTCTCCTCCAGCTTCAACTTTGGGGTGCGTCCACACGTTACCTCACTCAACAATTAGCTTCAGATTCTTTTGAATCCAGGTAAAGTATTTATACTTCATCTTCTTCATTTTGTTGTTGTCTTTGTTTTTGACATGTTACTATTGTTTGAATCTTTTTAAGTAAAACACAGGTTGTTGAAATCTTATTGAGAAACTTTGGAGTAAGGATCGTCATTAGTTTCCAAATATATAAATAAATTGATCTTTCTTAGTTTTTATAACCCGTGCCTTCTAGAGTTCATACCAAATTCATTGTTAATATTATTTGTTTTGATTCTTCCAAACAAAAGTGCCCATTTGGTTGTAGAATTGGTTCATTGATCACATTAGATATTAAGTATATTATTAGCTTTGTTCTTACATGTTCATATTGCTATCAACCTCAACCACTTCTCTTCAAAACAAGCAGAATTTCTTTCAAATTTTTATTTTAGATTGCTTTTCTGACAATTATTTAAATTATTCAATATTTGTTATAATTTTTTATCTTCTTAAAGTACATCTCTACAGGAAAATATACAGTTAAGTGTCTGCCTATTTAATATGTAATGATTGATTTAATTATACAGATTCAGTTTATTTTTTTAACACATTTACGGCTAGGATGTTTGCTGGTTGTAGACAAACTGTAGGATTTTTTCTTGCTGCCTTTGCTTCTGGGCTTCTTTCTTTGAAGGGCACTGTGCACTCTTTTCCTTTGCTTACTTATTTAAAAAATAATGATTTCCTCTAAATTTTCATTTTAAGATTGAGTTCTTATTTTCCAATTAATTCAACATCCATTTTTTATGCGTTACTTTTGACAATTTTTTATTTGATGTTTGAAGGGCCAACGAAGAAAGCGGTGAAATGGCTAGACCGAATGATCCATTTTGGGATCATGTTGAGAAGCTGGATGATGGTCGTTTCAACTGTAAATTTTGTGGCTATAAATTTGCTGCTGCTACTTCCGTTACGATGATCAAATGGCATTTGTCAGGAGTCCAAGGGCGTGGTGTTACAATTTGTAGACCAGTGCAGAATCTGAAGAGAGGTAGCTCTCTTGAGAGGCCATCAATTAATCAAGCCGACGAGCCTCGAGGAGATTCATCCCCACCAAAGGATCTATGGTGTCTTGGCCTTGGAAGTTATCATGATCAACTCTGCTCTCCATCTGCAAAAAACGATGTCATAATGAATGATGTGCAGAACATAGTTAGAGAGAAAACAGAACCAGTAGCTATTATGTTGGAGCAAAGCAATGCAATACTTAATAAATTGGCAGGTGATGATGGAAGGATACAAGTGGGAGTTCAGGGCATGGAACAAGGTGCAGAGGAAGAGTTAATTTGTTCGCATCCAGAAGCGGAAAGTGGCATGGAAAACACCTGTGAAGGATTTATTCAGCATGTTGACAGAAATGTCTCCCCAGGTAAATTATTTATGCCTCATTGTCTTTTTTTTCTTTTTCTTTTTCTTTTTATCTTACCATCTTGTTTTTCACATGAAACTATTGTTTGAATATTTGGAGTTAGGATCATTAATAGTTTCAATCAATTGGTCTTTCTTGGTTTATATAATCCATGCTTTATGGAGTTCAAGCTAAACTGATCCTAAACCTATTTTCCTTCCCACGTCTCATCAGAAAGAGCTAGATTAATGGAGAACAGTAGTGGAAGATTAGTGCAGCGCAGCACAAGTGCCAACTCTACAAAGCTAGTTGGTCGAGCATTTGAACAGAATATGAAGGTGATATGGTCTTGGTTAATGGATGATGAAGTCTCAACTATTGGCATTTACGGAATGGGGGGAGTTGGTAAAACGACAATGCTGCAACATATCTGCAATGAACTTCTAGAAAGACAAGATATTTCTCATGGTGTTTACTGGGTGAATGTGCCTCAAGGTTTCAAGATTGAAGAATTGCAGGATCTTATTGCTAAATGTCTTCATTTAGATCTTTCAAGTAAAGACGATGATCTGTCTAGAGCTGTCAAGTTAGCAAAAGAACTAGCGAAGAAACAAAAATGGATTCTCATTTTAGATGATTTGTGGAAATCTTTTGAGCCACAAGAAGTGGGGATTCCTATCCCATTGAAAGGATCCAAGCTTATTATGACAACTCGTACAGAAATGGTATGTCGACAGATGAATGGCCAAAACAATATAAGAGTGGATACTCTTTCTGATGAAGAATCCTGGACTTTGTTCATGGAGAAGCTTGGACATGACAGATCATTTTCTCCAGAAGTGGAACGAATTGCTGTAGATATTGCAAGGGAATGTGCTGGTTTGCCATTGGGAATTGTTACATTAGCAGAAAGTTTGAAGGGAGTTGATGCCCTACATGAGTGGAGGATTACATTGAAAAGATTGAAAGAATCAAATTTTTGGGACATGGAAGATCAAATGTTCCAAATATTAAGATTGAGTTACGATTGTTTAGATGATTCAGCACAACAATGTTTCATATATTGTGCATTATTTGATGAACGTCATAAGATTGAAAGGGAGGTGTTGATAGAGTCGTTTATCGAGGAGGGGATAATTAAAGAAATGAGCAGGCAAGCAGCATTTGACAAGGGCCACTCAATTCTTGATAGACTAGAAAATGTTTGCTTATTGGAAAGAATTGATGGTGGTAGTGCTGTCAAGATGCATGACTTGCTTAGGGACATGGCCATCCAAATACTGGATCAGTACTCTCTAGTCATGGTAAACTTTACTCTCTATCATCCTCCTTTTTTTCTATTGTTTAACCACTAATTTTGTTTCATCACGTATTTCTTTTGATTCTTCTAAATCAAAGTGCTCTTTGATTCTATCTTGATCAGGTAAAACTTATTTATTTATGTTGCTTAATGAATAACATAACTCAACTCATATTAAAGTTTTGTTCATTTCGCTGTTATTTTCAACTACTTACCTTTAAAACAAGGAGAATTTCTTTAGAAAAAAAATTTTAGATTACTTGGTAGGCTATTTTTCTAAAAATTACTTCAAAATCAATTTTTAATTCAATATTTATTTGTATCTACAGGGCTAAAGAAGAAGAAAAGGATGAAATCAGGACAAACTTTGCTGATGACAAACTTATTTCTAGAGATTGCATCTGTAGTTTTTTATCAACTGGGTGATGCATTGTGTATGGATATGCTCGTCAGAAGAAAGATAATACAATGGACAGTACATTTTTTGTTTTAAGAAAGATAATTCAATCAAGATTCTCTACAACATTCAAGGCAAAATCAATTAAATTAATATAATTATATTTCAACTGGTGCTTTTATTTATCTTGTTTATCTTTTTATTGCAATACTGTAATGTTATTTTTCAAGTCTATTTTTATCAATTATGCACAGCTTTCTTAACGGGCTCAGCCTGTTTTTTTTTTATTATGCACAGCTTTAGCCTCGATCTCCATTTGTTTGCTAGTATCTCAACATTAACACTAGTCAACGAGCTTGCTAGTATCTTACCATTAACACTAGTCAAATTTTTTACCTTGTAAAACATAACAGACTTGTCAATACATTCTTGCTATATAAACATAGGTGATTTGAAATTAACACACTATAACTGATATTTCTCAACCTTTCATGCTCTCGGTTTTAGTTTATTTTTCTTAACACGAGTATAAATAAAACAATTAAATAGAAGTGATTTTCATTTTAATCTTGTTGCAATTTTCCTGTTGCCTATATTCATAGGCATTTCTTGTACTCTTTTGCCTAAAAAAAGCACAATTGTTAGTCTTCAACTAATGGGATTCTAGCAAAAAGGAACACAAATGTCAGATTTGTATAAAATCCCTGCATTTTTTTTCTAATTATAAAATCATTGAAGAACCACCATGTTCTTTAAGGAATGTCAATGTGTTCCATAGCCTTCAGCTTTTTTTTTATTATTTTCAATGACCATCAAATCTCATATGTGATTCTGCATCTTAAGGTCTATTTTCTGGAATAGAGATTGTTAGTCTAATTTGCAAACCCGCCCCCAATGATCTTGTTGGGAGCATCTGTCTCAGATTTCTTGAAAATTGCATTCAGCTCTGCAATAGCCTATTGGGATCCTTTTTTCTCGCTGAAGTATGCTTCTTGCTGTGGTTAAATTCTTGACAAGATGAACCAATACCTTTGTACTTCTTTATTTTTATCACTACTCGACATAATAAAAATCTTATATCTAATAAAAGTTACACCCAAACTATAATATAATCATTAATATAATAAAAAATTAAAAATATTACAACAATTTTAATTTAACAACCATTCCAAGCAATACAAATCAATAAGATTTTAGTGTGGCTGAATTCCGTATGATTTTTTTTTTCTTTTCAATTATCCCAACTCATGCATCACCGATATCTTGCATGCTCATAATAACATAATTCCATGCAAATTACATAACAATTTCATCAATTACTCTCACCCTTTTCTTTTCTTTTCTTTTTGTCTTGGCCGAAACCCATCAATGGTGGAGGGGGGGTAGATTGTCTCTTCAATTCTTCCAATTGAATCATTGTCCCATGATCATATTTCATGCTTATGAATATCATTCAAACACAATACCATCAATTTAAACATTCATTCAACAAATTTCAAACTTCCATCATGCATATATCACCTAAAATGTATCCATTTCACAAGATAAAACTCAAACCAAGCCTGAATCAAGGCTTTTCACCTCTTAAACACAAAACGTTTGAAGGAAAAAGACGATGAAAAGAAGTTTTCTTCATCCTCTAATTCTTTCCTTCCAACCCGTCACTTTATGCCCTTGGAAATCAAATAAAATCGACAAAGCCCTCCCCTGTTTACTCACACACAGTGGCTGGACATGAATGGTTTCCAGGAGAAGCCATTCACAATTTAAATACCCTCATTTTACTTATTAAACTCTTGCCCCGAATTTTCCACAATTACAACTTGGTACCCAAACCCTCCTCGGTGGACATGATGGTGGACAAGATAAGACATCTAGCAGATTTCCAGGATGCAATAAATAAGACAACAATACATATTTGCTGAAGGAAAAACAGGTATATGTTTTCTAATTATTGTCATTCCTTACAAATGATTGATCATCAAAGTTTTTGACACAGACGGAAGCCAAGGCACAAAAAACACAGTAAATATTTGAAAAACAACAACAACATAGAAATCACAGAAAAATTGATTAACAAAAAAGTTGTAGATGCAAATCTTAGATTTACAATTTATTTATTTGAAATTAAAGTTTATAAAGTTTGCCTTATAGAGGTTTATAAGACATTTAAATAGATTATAAAAAACCTATATCTACTTGGAAACAACTAAAAGTGCAAAAGTGCAAGGAAAATGAAATTAAAATAATAAATCTAAAAAAATATAGGGAAAACAACAAAATTGACCATAACAACATCTTCTAGGTTTTATTTTGGGAAATCGAATAGTCTGATAGAGAATTTCAGAGGACTAAGAAGTTTCAGAGGAAAGAAAAGTTTCTCTGTTTTTGTAAGTCCAACGTGAATATACAACAATAAAATTCTACAAGAGTTGCTGGTTATTATAACATAGTAAGTTACTTAATTTGGATATATTAACTACCATAATTCTTAGTTGATTTGATTCCATAACATGCTCTTCAATAGCATCTTCCTAATCTGTCAATGCTGCAACACTGCTGCGGTTGATTTGTTTCCATAATCGTCTCTGTTTCTGTCTTGTTTTGTTTCCATGATGTCCTCCAACGTAACCTTCCTTGTTAGCAAGAAATTGGTTTGTTTCAATGCTGCAGTTGATTTGTTTCCATAATCGTCTCTCTTTCTGTTTTTGTCTTGTTTTCATGATGTCCTCCAATGTAACCTTCCTTGTTAGCAAAGGATTGATTTGATTCCATGTTGGTCTTACCATGACACCTTCCTTGTTTCCATCGAACACTTGTATTGCCTTAGTAGTCTAATTACCATTAATACTGATAAGTAACATAACAGAATTATCTAGTAAAATTTGAGTTTAATTTAACATTTGTAAGCAAATAAAATAGAAAGAAGGTCATCTCAGGAACATTGTCACATATCAGCCGAGGTCAAGAAACATACAATATCCTACCACTTAACAGGAAATAAAATAGAAACATGTCGTCCAGCTTCCTAGTTGCTGAAGCAGATGGCAGAAGTCATCTCACGCTCTTTCCTCTCTGATGCGATGCCTTGTGAAATGAAGTTTTCTTTGCAATTGATTTGGGCTTAATTTGTTCATGCTCCAGGCATTCATGGATGGCCATCTTAGGGTAAACTCCTCTGGTGATACAAAAGCTCCTATGTTGTTTTATCGACTTCATCTAGAAGAGTTGTTCTACATTTGGATTTGTAAAGGAACTTGGGTCAAACCAGCTTTCATCACACCATGAGTGCTACATACCCCTTGTGTCTTTCACTATCACAAAATTGACATAAAATAATAAAAACACAGATAAATATTTCATTAGAAATTTCTAATGAAAATAGTGACCAAATAAGAAAAAAAATAAGAAAAAATCAATTACATTTCCATCAGGAACTTGACACATCAGTATTACAGATGGAATTTCCATCAATGATTTAAATGAATTAAAACCCCATACTTCTCTCTTCCTCCCATTTCTTCTTCATTTGCTAAAAACACAACAACATCCCCCTCTTCAAATCTCTTCAAATTTCAACAACTCTCTTGCAAATCCAACCACTTAACCTGCCAATGTCGACCACCATTTATCAATAGCATCATCTTTCTTCTCTTGGTTTTATTTTTTTGTCAAATTTTACACCACCAAGTTAGTTTTAAGTAATTTAAAGGGTACCAATTATCTTTTGTTAATTTTAACGTTCAATTAAAAATTTGGAGAAAATTGATTTATTTGGAACTGATAATGGTTTGGAATTTTATTCAGATAAGATGAGTTAATTTGATGAGTTCTACAAGTATAAAGGAATTGCTAGACATCACACTGTCAAGTATACAACACAACAAAATAAGATTGCAAAACATAGTAACACGAAATATTTGAAAAGAGCATGTTGTATGTTTCTACAAGCTGGATTGTCAAAGGACTTTTAAGCTAAGAAAAAATGAACATGACTTATTATCTGGTGATCATCATCAACAGTTTTAGAGTTGAAGACTTATTATGAAATATAATCTAGTTCTTTTACTGGTTATTTTAAATCGAGAGAATTTGGTTGTCTTGCTCTCTCTTTTTTAGGCAAAAGAGTACTACAAGAAATGCCTATGAATAGGCAACAGGAAAAATACAAGCAGCAAGATTAAAATCAAAATCATCGTATATTTGATTGTCTTATTTATACTTATGTTAAAAAATATATAATAAAACCAAGAGCATGAAAATTTCTTAGGTTATGTGCATCTAGGTTAAGAGATATCAATTATAGTGTGTTAATTCCAAATCACCCAAGTTTATTAATAACAAGGATGTATTGACGAGTCTGTTATGTTTTACAAAGTATAAAAGTTGACTAGTGTTAATGGTGAGATACTAGCAAGCTCGTTGACTAGCATGAATGTTGAGATATTTACAAGCAAATGGAGATCGAAGCTATAGCTTCACAAACAGTGCAAGATGTTTCAGCTGAGCCTGTTAAGGAAGTTGTGCATAATAGTGTTGATAAAAATAGACTGTAAAAATAACATTACAGTATTACAATAAAAGGATAAAGAAGATAAATAAAAGCACCAGTTTAAGTATACTTATGCTGATTTAATTGCTTTTGCCTTGAATGTTGCAGAGAATCTTGATTATCAAAACTTTGACAAAATCCACTAAAAGGAGTCCTTAAAACAAAAAATGAACTGCCATTTTTTTTTTCTAGTTCAAAGAAAATACCATTGCCAAGCACTCTACTTTTTGATTAATTTTGAAATCACCACACATATATAATAAGAAAATGACACATCTTGATTGGATTATCTTTCTTCTAACGAGCATATCCATACACAATGCATAACCCAGTTGATAAAAAAAAATTATAGATGCAATCTCTATAATTAAGTTTGTCATCAGCAAAGTCTGTCCTGATCTCATCCTCTTCTTCTTCTTTAGCCCTGCAGATACAAATAAACATTGAATTAAACATTGATTTTGAAGTAATTTTCAGAAAAAATAACCTGCCAGGTAATCTAAAATAAAGATTTTAAAGAAATTCTCTTTGTTTTTAAAGATAAGTAGTTGAAGATAACATCGAAATGAAAGAAACTATAATATGAGTTGAGTTATGTTATTCATTAAGCAACATAAATAAATAAGTTCTACCTGATCAATATGGAATCCTGCCTACAAATTCTACAACTTGGTCATTGATTTTAATATAACCAAAGAGCACTTTGATTTAGAAGAATCAAAACAAATACGTTAAGAAACAAAATTAGAGGTTAAACTACACAAAAAAAAGGAGGATGATAGAAAGTAAAATCCAGTATTTGGATGACCATGTCCCTAAGCAAGTCATGCATCTTGACAACACTACCACCATCAATTCTTTCCAATAAGCAGACATTTTCTAGTCTATCAAGAATTGAGTGGCCATTGTCAAGTGCTGCTTGCCTGCTCATTTCCTTAATTATCCCTTCCTTGATAAAAGACTCTATCAACACCCCCTTTACAATCTTATGACGTTCATCAAATAATGCACAATATACAAAACATTGTTGTGCTGAATCATCTAAACAATCATAATTCAATCTTAATATCTGGAACATCTGATCTTCCATGTCTCAAAAATTTGATTCTTTCAATCTCTTCAATGTAATCCTCCACTCATGTAGGTCATCCACTCCCTTCAAACTTTCTGTTAATGTAACAATTCGCAATGGCAAACCAGCACATTCCCTTGCAGCATCTACAACAATTCATTCCACTTATGGAGAAAGTGGTCTGTCATGTCCAAGCTTCTCCGTGAACAAAGTCCAGGATTCTTTATCAGAAAGAGTATCCACTCTTATATTATTTCGGATATTCATCTGTCGACAAACCATTTCTGATGGAGTTGTCATAATGAGCTTGGATCATTTCAATGGGATAGGAATCCCCACTTCTTGTGGCTCAAAAGAGTTCCACAAATCATCTAAAATGAGAATTCATTTTTGTTTCTTCGCTAGTTCTTTTGTTAATTTAACAGCTCTAGACAGATCATCGTATTTGCTTGAAAGATCTAAATGAAGATATTTAGCAATAAGATCTTACAATTCTTCAATCTTGAAACCTTGAGGCATATTCACCCATTAAACACTATGAAAAATATCTCATCTTTCTAGAAACTCATTGCGGATATGTTGCAGCATTGTCGTTTTACCACCTCCTTCTATTCTGTAAATGTCAATGGTTGAAACTTCATCATCCATTAATCAAGACCATGTCACCTTTATATTCTGTTCAAATGCTCGACCCACTAGCTTTGTTGAGCTGGCACTCAATTTTTTGCTTGCAAGGTAAATCCTACTCTCTTTTCTTGTTTTTCTACCACTAATATGGTTGTAGAATTAATAAGTAGGATTGTAGATTGATCAAAGAGGTAGAACTTAATTATATATGCTGCTTAATCTATTTAGAACTCAAAACCCATATTATAACACTGTTCTTACATGTTCATATTGCCATCAACTTCCACTACTTATCTTAAAAACAATTGTTCTCTAGGTTTCTTTGTCTGTTGAGCGCCTCTTGTCATGTTGAGCGCCTCTTGTCAGCTTGATAGGTGACTAGTTTGACTACTCTTTCTCATATTCCGATCAGCTTTCCAGAGTTTCAACATTGGGGTGCGTCCACACGTTACCTCACTCAACAATTAGCTTCA
>Ga0325410_1003676_pt1 | contig 17346 bp, 9 predicted proteins | sample PopdelMetagenome_16_FD_206182 | JGI IMG/M metagenome (GOLD analysis project Ga0325410, IMG submission 206182) | Populus deltoides microbial communities from Bellville, Georgia, United States - Xylem-PdIQD-R3 | ecosystem: Host-associated > Plants > Phyllosphere > Stem > Wood/Secondary xylem...
TGTAACAAATATCCTCTGGCAAAATAGCAGATAATCCATCAAAGTTCTAGCAGCTTCGATCTCATACTTCCTTTACTCTAATATTTGTATCCATTATATTCACCAGTGGCATTAGGGATGCAAAAATCCCCTCCTCCAATTAATGATCATACTAGAATGAAAGCTCTTTTTTTACCAATTCTATAAATAAATCCCTCATTCAAGTGTGTGCAAAGGCTTTACTTATAGAATGCCAAGAATGTGAGCATGATCCCGTCTAAATCCTCTGCTGAAATAGATTGTTATGTCGTGGGTATTTATAATGAAGAATTTTCACCCACAATTTGCTAGGGCTAATTATGATATGCTATACAAGTTTCTCTAAGAGAGCTATATTGGCAAGCCTGGCTTCCCTCACACCAACACCCCCACATCTTTGAGGGTAAGTAATTGTTTCCCATCTAGCTAGATGAAGCCCTCTACCTGAATCCTTAGTATTATAGATAAAAGTCTTCGTTCGTCCTGTTAATGCCGTCACAAATTGCTTGTGGTAGCAAGCAACATTGCATTTTATAGATGAGAATTGCAGGTCCTACTGACTTCGCAAGTGTTATTCACCCTGCTCTATTCAGTAACTTCCTTTTCCAATCTGCTAGCTGTCTCCCAATATTTTCCATGACAAACTGAAATTTGCCTTCTTCGCCCGACCTTAGATGAGAGGGAACCTTTGATACTCTCCAAGGTCATTAGCCACCTTGATCGAGGAGATTTGAGAGATCTTAGATTTTTCTCTTCTGCTCACCAGCTTTGAGCACATAACTCTTGATCACTTATCATGATTAACTTTAAGTCCAAAGGCTTTAACTGAGGATCAAAACTGCCATTATGAAAGGCTCCCTTAACCAGCCTCCAAACATCATCCCCAGTAAGATGCCAAATATAGGTCTTTAAGAAGAAGTCCATGATCATAAAAGCTTCATGGACCTCTTTCTTTATCGCTACATTAATCAGAGCAGCTCTCCCTTCTGTCGAGAACATTAGGAAATTGTCAATTCCCAAGTCCTACTGAACCCAGTCTTTACTAAAAGAGAAAAGAGACTAGTAAAACTGCAAGGGCTTCTCTTTAAAAATATGATCCTCGGTGCACTATTCACCGTTCGGGAGATAAAATCCATGTACACAATTTTTCTTTTTGCTTACTGTCATTAATGTATGGAAGAATTTTGTGTTTTTATCCCTATACTTTACCCATTTATCCCTAGAATTTTGATACCATAATAATTCTTCCTGATGTAACACTCTATTATACTCTGTCTGTAAGCTTCGTTTTAAAGATGCTAATGCATCCGAGGGACTACACTCCAGGCTTTTCTGAATACCATAAAAACGCTGCTCCAACCGTCTCATTCTTCGAAATATATTCCCAAAGGTGTTTCTGTTAAACATGATAGAGTCATCTCTCACACTTCTAGGCCCTTTAGTACATTACAATTACCCCTCTGCCAAGCATTTGGCACTACTGCATAACAGTCTTCATGAGTTATCCAAGCAGCTTCAAACCTGAACGGTCTCTCTCGAGCAGCTGGAGATAGGACCCTACACCTTAGAAGAATAGGATTATGATCAGAGTGATTACGGTATAGATTTTCCATGTAGGCTTTAGGAAATTCTACTTGCCAATCATGATTAGCAAGATCCGGCCTATCCAATCGTTTAGCTAAATGCTGAACCCCATATGTGTTTGTGCCATGTAAATTGCTGACCTTGAGAACCCAGGTCAGCAAGCCACATTCCTTCATCACCTCTTGTAACTTAGCCGCCCTAGTCATCAGAAATTACCCCCAAGAGTTTCTGAAGGGAGAAGTATTTTGTTAAAGTCTCCGATGAGTAGTCAAGGCTCTTTTATTGAAGGAGTTAACGAAAGCAAATAATCTCATTGTTGCATCCGAATATTGGGAAATGAGGAAGCGTATATAGCTGATAACTTCCAACACTGATTCCTAACATTAATTTTCAACATCGCGCCTTAAGACCTAACAACCATAATATCCACAATGAAACTTCCACTTCCTCCTGATGATAATGTAATAATAAAAAAAAGATGTGATAGCTAATTTATAAAAATTAAAAAAGAAAAAGAAAAATGAGAGGAATGGTGTTTTTTATTAAGAGTTTTTTTTTTAAAGATACATTATTTTAGCTCTTATTTTTCTATACTTATGTATTATGTTTCTAATTACAAGCCTATTTATAGGCCTCAAGTCCTAGATAATCAAGACATTAAATTACTCAAAGGAAATCCTAATCTAATAAGGAATCTAATATTCTAATTAAACAAGGATTCTAATAAACTAGTCTATTACTAATCCTTCTTCATCAAAGATTCCTACATTAACTAGGATTTCTCATTTAACTAATATTAAAACTTTTACAAACTCTAAATCCTATTAGCCTAAATCCTAGTTGATATTGAACTTTAACAAATAATACCTAGATAATCATTTACCTATAAGCCATTAGAAGAATGGTTAATCAGACACTAGTTCACCTCATCCTTTTGAACTTTCGAGGGTTCAACATATTATCATCTCTACTTCGTAGATGTTGCAAAAAGAAAGTGTCTCTCTGAACTTTCGAGCTGGTTTTTTTTCGTGTCTCTATATTTTTTACAGTTTGTTGGCCTTTATTACCTTATATGAACCTCATTGTGTCTACTCTTTATCTCTCAACCATAAACACTCTCAAACCTGAGTTCGTATTCTACACACTAGTAGAGGGGAACATATTTTGCGACTTATCTTTAATGTTGCTGCAAATGATTTCCTATGAACATTCTTTACTTCCATGTTACTTAAAACCCATATTTTATCAACCCCGGGTCTTTTTGCTTGCCCTCTTCTTTTTCTAAGTTCAATCCTTAGCTAAACTTGTATTTAGGCCTCCAACCTTTTTTGTTTCACTAAACTCACCTATAACAAACATTGTTTGACCACTTTAAATAGAAACTTCTACTTACTACAGGCCTTAATAGCCCATTAACCTTATTCTTCCCATCCTCCCTCTTCTATCCCCTGTCCAATATAATATATTGGTTATGTGCAGATGGATCTCCATTCCCCTTATTCTTCGAGCCCATGCTGCTCTCATCTATTACTTACTATTATGTGATATTACCAATAGCTCTCCATGAACATTATGATTATCTAATTGTGTGGCTGATTGCACAGATTTGGCTGGGTATGAATCTTGCTAGGGTTTCCACCTCCAACTGTTGCACCTACACTATTCTGGGAATTCTTCAGCGAATTAGTACAATAATTCATCTCCAGAAGACATTTTCTTCTAACATGACCATAGCATCCACACTTCTCACAAATGATGTGCAGCCTCTCATACTCAACTTTATACCAATGTTCATGAATTAATACATTTCTTATAACAGGTTGGTTTAAATCTATTTCAATATAGATTCTCGTAAATTTCTTTTATTCCACATTTAGCATATTCATGTTAACCTTGACTGGAGATCCTAATATAGAGGCTAAAGCTAGCAAGAAGCTTTCATCATAGCAAACCACATTAAGATCAAGAGTTCGTACCCACATTAAAGTACAATCTATTTTTGTTACAGATGAAACAAAACTTGGTAACCATGTTCTCACCGTTAAGTAGTGATAAAAAATCATATAGGGATCCTCGTTCACCATATTCAGTTTGTCATCCTATAGATCAAACTTTACTATGAAATGCACGTGTCTTACATCAATGAGGTTAAACCCTCTATGAAGTTTCCAGAGGAATTTTAATCGGTTATTCATTTGGATGTATCCAATATTCTTGCCCAAAAGTTTAAGGATTAATGAGTCTCATCAGGGGTAACATAACTTGTTAAGGGTATTATCATCAAGAAAAGCGTTCAGCAATAGATAATTTCCATTTTTGTACTCAATACAGACCAATTCTTACCCTAGCATGTCCATATTTCCTCTCAAGCATTGGGGATTTTTTGATCAAATGACTTTATCCTTAAATGACACCTCGCCACCTTGCACTTCCTGTGTTTTTCCCTTACTATAATTTCCACCTTCGTTGTCTGCTGGTTTGTCTAGTATCGCACGTGGATGCGCAATGTTAAGGGGTCAGGGAGTCGTTACGTAGTTGTTTGATTCAAGGTCGCTAGGAAACCTGGATGTATTAGTCTTATAAAAAATTTCAAAGGTAAATGACTGGTCGTGACTAGGAAAGATATTAACACCTCTAGCGTACCTTACATGAGATAAACTGTATTATGTGGTCTGAATGTGGTTTGATGGGTTCTAATCGGTAAAGTCTATGGCTCGGGGAAAAGATTCACTCATGTGAACAAATTTGGTATGTCAAATTTATTATGGGCTCGTGTGCTCAAATAAATTATAATGGAAAGGGTCATGTAGGTACATTGACAGGGTTCACTTATCATGGAAGGCACAAGGGTTTGAAAACAGCTAAGAAGAAGAAGGTGTTGTCATTACTAGTGGAGGTGGGTCATGGTTTGAAGATGGGCTCGAGTTTCGGGGATTAATGCTCTTTAGTTGCAATTGTGAGTATATGTGGGTTTTGTGATGAGAGTTTTAGTGGCTATGAGTCTATTGGTTACTGGTGTTTGGTGGTATTGGGAGTCTCTGGTAAAAATAGAAAGGAAGAGGATACTGACAGAAAGAATTGTGGTTGCTATTTTGATTTAGGTGTTTAGTTGATATCGATTTCGACTTATGTGAGGGCATGTGAAGGCTGATTGATTGGTGGTGCTTTGGTGAGTCAAAGAGAAAAGGTTGGACAAGGGAAGAGTTTCTCACGATGATAAAGTTGGGTTACGGTGGAGTTATGGTGCTATTCTTATGCTTTTGAATGGGCAATTGGTGGTGTTGGTTTCAGCAGCTGCAATGGTTGTTGGTGGAGGAGTTCTAGGAAGGATAGACACAAAGGCTTTCACGGTGTTAATGAATTGATTTGTGGTGGTTTTGGGTGGATGGGTGAGAGGAGAAGATGATGGGTCATAGCTGGTTATTTGTTGAGGCTGCCATGATGGGATGTGCTACTATTTTAGCGAGAGGGATGTACAGTAGGCGAATTTTTGGTCTGCTTGTGGGGAGGAGAAATTGGACTCTCGGTCAAGATAAGTTTCTCTTTGACAATGAAGGTAAATGGGAGATGAATAATTCCTTATTGATATTGAAAAAAAAATGGGGAGCTAACCGAGAAGGGGGGTTACGTGTTTGTGACTTTTTTTGTTTGTTTTTAGTATAATTTTTTTGGCTAATACTATCATTAACTCTCCCCTAAAATATCTTCCCAAGTTCCTCTCCCTTTCAAATGTTTGTGTGTGTAACCACCTATTTATAGGTAAACTTTTCTTTGGTTTAAAAGCAAAGCAAACCAAAAACAACCACTAGATTTTAAGAATGAATCTCTACCACTCATTTAATATTGGAGGCAAATCAAATAAAAATTGACCTTTGGATTAAGAGAATTAATTATGGATCATTTGATTAAAAATTGGGTTGCTTAGTGAGAGGGTTTTTAATTTTCAAATTTGTCTTTTTTTTTTACAATTACAATTATATTACTAAAAGAATAAACATTGTTTTCTCTTTTTTTCTTTTTTCTTTTTAATTTTAAATTCTTTGAAAAAGACGCTAAAATGATACAAGTACATCAAAAACATATTTTTTAGGTTTTTATTGTTTTTTTGCTATTTTTAGTTTTTTTCAAAAAAAAAGTAAAAAATTGGGTAATAACGGATGCCCTCTCTCTATAATATTTACAGAGTAATGACTTGTTTAGTTTTTGGCATAGTAAGTTTGTAAAGACACATAAACTGTTATTTCAAAATTAATCTTTCAAATCTTTTAGTTCGGTTGACCTGAAACTCTGTCTTCGCAGCAATCCCCTTCAACTGGAACTATGATTAAACTGTTTATAGCTCGATTAACCTAAAATCTCAATCTGGCGATTCCCTTTAACTAGAACCAAAACATTTTCCAAAAGCTCGATCAATCTAAGATCTCAATCTAGTGATCCCCTTTAACCAGAACCAAAATTTGAAAAACAACTTAGTTAACCTGAAATCTCAATCTGGCGATCCTCTTTAAACATAACCAAATTCTGAAAAATAGCTTGACTAACCTAAAATCTTAATCTGGTGATTCCTTTTAACCAGAACCAAAATGAGATTCCAATCTGGCAATCCGCTTTAACTAGAATCAAAATCTGAAAAATAGCTCGGCTAACCTAAAAGTTCAATCTGGCGATCCTCTTTAAACAGAACCAAATTATGAAAAATAACTTAGCTAACCTAAAATCTCAATCTGGTGATTCCTTTTAACCAGAACCAAAAGCTCGGTCAACTTGAGATCCTAATCTGGCAATCCTCTTTAACTAGAATCAAAATATGAAAAGTAGCTTGGCTAACCTAAAATTTCAATTTGACGATTCTCTTTAACCAGAACCAAAAGTTATTTTCAACTCGGTTAATCTAAAATCTCAATCTAGAGACCCCCTCTAACCAAAACCTTTGTCTTTATCTTTAGCTTAGTCAACTTGAAATCTCAATCTAGAGACCTCTTATAACCAGAACCAAAATGTTGCCTTCAACTTGGTTAACATGAAATTTTAATTTAGAGACCCCTTTAACCAGAACCTTGATATTTATCTTCAGCTTGGTCAATTTAAAATTCCAATCCAACAATTCCTTTTAACCAGAACCAAAATGTTGCCTTCAGCTCGGTTAACCTAAAATCTCAATCTAGAGACCCCTTTAACCTGAACCTTGATTTGTATCTTTAACTCGATCAACCTGACATCCTAATCCAGCGATTTTCTTTAACCAGGACCAATAGCTCGGTCAACCTTAGATGTCAATATGGTGATCCCCTTTAACCAGAACTTAAATCTAAAAAAACAGCTTGGTTAACCTGAAATTCCAATCTGGTGATTTTTTTTAATCAAAACCAATAGCTCGGTCACTTCCCAATCGTAGGGTTTGAAAACTTGGTGCTTCTTGATTGTAGGGTTGACCTAAAGATTCTTCCTGATGACACGGTTGATCTTTTTCTTTTCTTGAAAATTTCCCAATAGTAGGGTTCCTCTCAATTTTTTCCTGATTGAAGGTTTAATTGATATTTTCTAATCGCGGGGTTTGAACTTGGTGCTTTCTGATTGCAGGATTTATAAACTTAATGCTTTTTTATTGTAGGGTTGGCTTGATACTTCTCGATCGACGGGTTTGAAAACTAATGCTTCCTGATTATAGGTTGACTTGAACACTCTTCTTGATGACATGGTTGATCTTTTTTTTTTTGAATTTCCTAATAGTAGGATTCTTCTCACTTTTCTTCCTGATTGCAGGGTTTAACTAATATTTCCTGATTGCGGGGTTTGAACTTGATGCTTATTGATTGCAGGGTTGATCTGATACCTCCCGATCATGGGGTTTTAAAACCCAATCATTCCTGATTGTAGGGTTGATCTTTTTTTTTCTTAAGAATTTTCTAATATTAGTGTTCTTCTCATTTTTTTCCTAATTGCAAGGCTTAACTAATATTTCCCAATCATGAGGTTTGAACTTGGATTCCTTGCTATCAAAGCTCAAGGATTCTTTCTTTGTCAACTCTGATTCATCAAAATGTTGCTAGATTTCCACGAGAATCTTCTTGAAAAATTCAAAAATATATATACAATAATTTGGGATTAGATGACATGCATGCATCATATCCTAGTTTAAATATAAGCTCCCCTCTTTGATGCTCCATCATCATAGAGTGTATATGTTTGCTATCTAAAGTCTTCTCAGTTTTTTTCTGATTCACCCGCTCATTTGAGTTTACCATATGTCAGTCTTTCACTCAAATGTAAGTGCAGTGCCCATCATGGGTTGTGTGTAATGATTTCTCCTTCCATTGTTTATCAAGCCTGAACATGCTTCCATGTGTGGTATTGCTTGATTCATCATAAAGGAGTTTAACTAATCATTTTGCGTTTTGGATTCTCTTAAGAACTGTCCTTTGATTAGTTATGTGCATCCTGTCAATAATCATCAAAAGGTTTTTTAATGTTAACCTCATCTTAGATTGTCAATTAGACATGATGTTGCCCTTAATTAAACCATATTCTTCAAGCATGTGTTACCATCAACCTTCATAGAATTCTCAAGTCATCTAGATAAGCGATAAAGGCTCATCATTGGATGCTTGATGTTTTTCTCAATAAATTCCTTTCAGCTCGTCTAATTAGATTGTGAAAAGAAATACATTGTCATCATCAATGATATTCCCTTTTATTATCTACATTCATGTGTTAAAATGCACCTTAAATCAATGGGCTTGAAAGAAGATTGTCCCACAGTTAGTTTTGGTAACATGCATATTTCCAACATTTATCAAAATGTACCCATGTGATAACATCTTTCAAGAGTCATAACCATATTTCATAGGGTAAACCAAGACTTCAGACATGAAGATCCCCTCAAGTGTAGCGTTGTTCTCAACTGCTGCTGGAGTTTATTAAGTCATATTACCCTTAATTGATATAAATGTGTTCATTCTTCTATTTATCATCAAGAGGCATTTGTCATTGCCATAACTTTGATAAATTTTACTGAATCATCAACTAATCTAAATATTATTTGTTTTTCTTCTCAAGGTTCACTGCATTGCTCCCGTCTGCTCGACTTTTCGAGGGTGATTAAGGAGTCTTAATATCATTTCTGTTAAGGATTTTGCAAACTTAGTCCATGGTCTTTTATTCGAGAATTTTTCATAGCACGCATAATAACCAGTAGCTTAGTTCATGAAGCCGCGACCCTTACGAAAAAGCTCTTCAAGTTTTACGAGTGTCATTTATTGATGTGAATTGCTTGCTTGATTAAAAAAAGTTTTTAAAAGCACGTAATGTAAGCTATGGTTCATATTTACAAAAGAAAGGAAAATTCATCAGCTCAAAATGTATTTCAAGGTTTCAAAGACCTAGGATCACTTTTCTTCTGCCTCTTTTCTCTTGTAAAGTCATCTTATAAACTTTGTTTGGATAGACTCTCTTTCTTAATGAAGATTCTTGACGCGAGATCTTTGCCTCAATTTTAGAGCGTCTCAAACCATTATTTTCCTTTCCTTTTCTTTCTTTAACCTTTTTTTTTATTTTCTTGCTTCCTCTCTCTTGTCCTTCCCTTTATATGATGATGCCCTATATTGTTGGGTTCTAATTTTCATAGATCCATATGTGCATTTCTATAGTTTGCTCATATTTTATTTTTATTTCCTAGTGTAGAGTGTGATCCTAGTCAGGGTTTTATGAAGAAAACTTTTTTATGCTTAAATATGAACCACAAGGGATATATTCTTAAAAAGTGAAGGCACAAACAAAGACGATATTTTTTTCATTTCAAGCAAGGTAAGCTAGAACTAATAAATTTTGACCTTGTCCAGCATAATAATTTAGACTTGTAAAAAAATTCTTATTTACGAGTCCATAACTACCAAATCCACTACAAGGCATTATATATACTATTAAAGCTTAGATCCATGATGTGTGGTTCAATTTTGTATGTGAGTTTAAAATTTGTTTAGTTATCCCATATTGTTTATCATGCTATTTTAACAAACATTGAGTCATTTCTGCAATCAAAATACTTTTATCTTTCAGGATTGATTTAGCCTTAATTTCACATGTTGGAGTTTGATTAAAATATTTTGTCAAAATAAAATGCTAAACATCTATTGACTTCATAATAACAAAGAGACAAAAAAAAAGATATATTTCATTAAAATATGATTAGATGTGATTCTAAAACAAAGTAATGAACAACAAAATTCCATAACAAAATTGTTGACAATGCAACACCCTAATTAGGTCAACTTCTTTAGCAATATTTGTGTTTAGCCATCATTTTCGATCACATATTATGTTGAGGATTTTCTGGTGTACCACTTAAAGGATGGTGGCTTTAAAGATCAGGCAATTCCAATGTTGTGTTCGATTGTATTTTTTCCTCGATAATAAAGATGAATCAAAATGGGAAGCATCTATAGAGTAAACCCTTCCCTAATCGCAACTGATCAATGCTTCTAGTCTTGAGGTTGAAGAATGTCACGTCAGGAAAATATTTTCCCATCAGTATAATGTCAGCATTGTAGAAGGCCAAATGACTTATATAGGGTTCTTTCCTTGTTAAAACCCAAATGTTTATTGAATGCTTTTTATTCCATTATCTTCCATTATAATCCTTCATGATCCATACTTCCATGAAATTGTTTTCCCTATCAATGCAGGTCATGACAAGTTTTCCTTCGTATTCGACAATCTCAATATCTTTGTTATTATTGCCTTCATAAGCTGGCGAAGGAAGTGAAAACATGCAGTAGCTCTCCCTTCTCACATCAAATGTAAATATGTTTATTTTCCAAGTAAGATAATGAAGTGAACCATTCAAGGATACTTTTGTCATAAGACAAATGGATTCCTATTGTGACAACTTTACTTCATCCAACAACTTTCATCTCCAAGTCTTTGAGTTAAACAACTCAACTCTAATGTAATGATACAAATAGAAATTTTTTTATCACGTAGGCGATATTTGGGCTTCGAGAATCTCACAATCTTGTAGTGTAAAGGCTTTAATCTTTCAACCATCATGCCAAATTATGTAGTATCATATTGTGTCTTTGAATCTCATAATATTGTACTCTTTGATTTATTGATGCACTCCACATTATCAGGAAGAAAATCAAATGATATTTCAGGAACGAGCTTTGAAGTGTTAGTTAAAACAAAGAAAATATGATATTCATTTTTTATCATGTTTTGTATAAACAAACAAGAGACAATGTTGGTTTTTTGGTTGTGTAGCTTTGTGAAAGTGGATTTATATGTGAACTTGTTGCATTCCTTAGAAAAAAGCCTAAATTTTCCTATAATCTTTATTGATGAATGTGTTAGAACTTCATAGATGACATCCAAGCATAGGTCACAAGCTGAGTTCATGGTTGAGCAGAGGTTCTTATTACTAGCTTGTAGAAAACCACAAATGATGCTTTGGGATGGGAATATAAGCAAAATCTCTTTATCACCATCAGAAGTTGATGACTCTTGACTCGTCAGGGGAAAAATTATATTTGGGGGACCTATATTTCAAACTATGAACATGCATATTAAATATATGAGCAAGTTTTTATATGATGAACTCGCCCTTCAAAAGGTGACACACAGTCATAACTCTTGCATGATAAATAAGAATTTTGATTCTAGCCTAAACTCTACAGTGAAAATTTTCTGAGTGATGACTATTGTGTCACTCGTAAGTCCTGAACTCAAGATGCTTTATGAAGGGTTTGCCTTGATGTAAAATATGTATAGAGAGCATACACCCTAAAGGCAGGTTCTAATCCTTTTACATGAGACAAGGGGTAAGTTTACTACTTGATCTATAAAAAGGTCTCTCGTTGTCTTAATGATCACCCTTGTGAAGGAAATATAGGGGCTCGGTAGGTAATGAGATGACACACATACCAATCATTACCAGTCTAAATACTCAGCAAAGAGTTGGATGGTTTCACAAACTTAAACCCTAACTGGAAGTCATTAGGTAAGTCGTTACTCCTCCATCTAACCTGAAGTTTCCATGTGCATGCATTCCAAAACAATATGTCACAAATAAACTATTGATGCATGGAGATATTCATTCATATCCAACATACATATATGAGCACAATAAAATAAAATAAAATAAAATATATAGAAAAATAAGCCTAAAGCAAAAATGTAAACGTATCAAATCAAATAAAACACATCAAACACACAAAGCTTAGTCTAATACTGTCAAAAACAATATCTTCCTTAATGGAGTCGTCATTCTGTCTCACGTGAGCATACGACGTCGGAGGGTCAGGGAATCTCCACCTGGTTGTTTGGTTTAGGGTCGTTAAAAAATCTGGATGTACTGGTCTTATTAGAAATTTAAAAGGTAAGGGATTGGTTGTGGTTAGGGAAGGAATTAACACCCCTAACACACCTTACTTAAGGTAAGCTATATTGTGTGATCTGAATGTGGTTTAAAGGGTTTGATGGATTTCTAACCATTAAAGTCTATGGCTTGGGGTAAAGATTCACTCATGTGAATAAATCTAGTATTTCAAATTTATTATAGGCTTGTGTGCCCAAATAAATTTTTATGCAAATCGTCCATGTAGGTGCCCTAACAGACTTCATATATCCTGAAAGGCGGAAGGGTTTTCCACATCTCATATGTTGTGATAAAAAATACTCTCAATTAAAATTTATGAATATTCAGAATAATTTTGAGAATTTTCTAGTCGATTCCTGATATTTAAAAACTAACCTACTTGTGGGTCCAATATTTTTGCCACAATATTGACCATTAATTCTCTTGAATTAAAATTTTAAAGGTTATTAAAATATTGACTAAATTCTCATAGATTCAATAAACTGGTTATTAAATCCAAAATCCATGCAAATATATATTTTATAAAAAATGCTAAAACACATGTGTGTGTGTGTGTTAAGTAAAATCATGATTTTTGTTTTTTTAGAGACATGGTCGTATGCAACTTAAAGTGGAAATTTTATTTTTGAAAGAGATTTTTTTTATTGTTTTTGTGAAATGGAAAACGATTTGTTTAATATCTAAAAGGTGCCTCGTGTGTAGGTCACAATTCCAAATATTAAATATGTGAGAGTAAAAAAAAGTGGAGAATTCAAATTTGATTGCAAGTTAGGCAAAACACAAATAAATTATTTTTATCAAGGCTATTTTAACCACAATATTAATTCAAAAAAATTATCATTCATCAATTTAAAACCGAACAACGCAAAACATCCACATAAATCTTATTAATTTCACAAACTTATATTCAAATTTCAAGCTAATTAAAATAAATCAACATCAATCCAAGTGCAACCCATGAATCAAGATTTAATGTTCAAATCAACATAAACTCGACCCTAAAAGTAAAATCACAATTCAGCGCAAATTATTGAACTAAAAACACAAATGAATTCAAAACAAATAATTTGTCCAAACATTCCTAAATTATACAAAACAATGAGATTTTATCCTAAAATTCATAATTTATAGTCAATTTGTTCAAAAACTAATATGAGGTTATGGATCGACCTTTTAAGGTGTTTGATGTGTCCAGGGTATACTAAAATCAAAGCTCAAAGGATAGGAATAATGATAACACGTGGACTCCACATGCCGCCACTATTGGAGGAGCTTATGCTAGTGGATTGGATGCTCCTTTGTCTCCTCTTCAACACTAGATCGGTGGCGATGTCCAACACTGCTCAAAGAAGGAGACCTGGCTTTCCAAAGCTTTAGTTTTCTCTATCTTCCTCCTTTTCTCTTTCAGCTATCTCTGTCTACTATAACTTTTCTTTCTCTTTAATTATGCTCTCCATTGTTGTCGTTATTTGTGGAGGTAGGTCATGATTTGAAGATGGCCTCAGGTTTCGGGGATTAATGGCTATGAGTTGCAATTATGAGTATATGTGGGTTTTGTGATGAGCGTTTCAATGGCTATAGGTCTGTTGGTTATGGTTGTTTGCTGCTACTTGGAGTCTCATGTAAAAATAAAAAGAAAGAGGATGGTGACAGAAAGGACTATGATTGCTGTTTTGATCTAGGTGTTTAATTGATATCGATTTCGACTTATGTGAGGGTAGTGAAGGCTGATTGATGGGTGGTGCTTTGGCGAGTTAAAGACAAGAGGTTGGACAGGGGAAAAGCTTCTCACGATGACAAGGTTGGGTCACGGTGGAGCTTTGGTATTGTTCTTGGGCTTTTAAAAGGGCAATTGGTGATGTTGATTTCAGCTGTTGCAATAGCTATCAGTGAAGGAGTTCTGGGAAGGATAGAAATAGAGGATTTCACGGTGTTAATAGATCAATTTGTGGTGGTTTTGAGTGAATAGGTGAGACGAGGAGGTGAGGGGTTATGGCCAATTATTTGTTGAGGTTGCTATGATGGGATGTGCTACTGTTTTTACGAGAGGAATGGACAGTATGTCAGTTTTGGGTCTGCTTGTGAGGAGGAGAAATTGGACTCTCGGCTAAGGTAGGTTTCTCTTTGGTAGTGAAGATGAAGGTGAATATGAATAGTTCCTGGTTGGTGTTGAAAAAAAAACAGAAAGCTAGTTGAGAGGGGGGGTAACATGTTTGTGACTTTTTTTTGTTTGTTTTTGGTATATTTTTTTTGGCTAATACTCTCATTAATTCTCCCCTAAAATCTTCCCAAATCCTCTCCTTAAATTCCTCTTCCCCACAAGTATGTATGTGTAACCATCTATGTATAGGTAAAAAAAAAATTTGGCTTGAAGACAAAGCAAACCAAAATCAACCATTGGATTTAAAGAATGAATCTCTATCACTCATTTGATAACATAGAGGCAAAACAAATAAAAAATGACCCTTGGATTAAAAGAATTAATTGTGGACCATTTGATTAAAAACTGGGTTGTTTGGTAAGAGGGTTTTTAATTTTCAAATCATTCATCTCCTTTCCACAATTACAATTAAATCACTAACATAATAAATTTTTTTTTTCTTTATTTTTTTATTTTAAATGTTTTTAGAAAAAACGCTGCAAATGACTCAAATATGTCAAGAATATATTTTTTGAGTTTTTATTTTATTTTATTGTTTTCAAAAATATTTTAAAAATAGGATAAAAAATTAGGTAGCAACATCTAGTATGGGTTTTCCCCTCAATTCTCTCTTAGCAGCGTCGATCTCCAAAACCATCGGATTTTTTAAGCAACAATCCTTATTGCTAGTTCTTCAAGCAGTTATCTCAAGCAATCATTGATCCTTCAGTCATTAAAGCACACATCTAAGAACAAGTTAACAATACATATAAAAAAAAATTAACTTTTGATCTGATTTGTAGCAGTCCATTATAATTTAACAAATAACTTGAATACACCTTGTTCTATATAATAACCTTTAGCTTATAATTAGACATTTGGCTCGCGCTTCATCGCCGGTTAGATTTTTTCAACAAAACATTTTATACAAAGGCTTTTTTGACATTTTTTTAGTTAGAAAACTTCTAAGTGAAAATTAAAAATTTTATGCATAAATGCAATTAAAAAATTAAGAATTACGTGTGTTAATAAATGAAAAAAAAACCACAAACGATAACTAAAAACAAAACTGGAAAAATCAAGAAATAGGTGTAGATCAAAATATTTAATCTTGTAAGATGATACATATATCCGGTTGTGTTTTCTAAATTTTTTTGTTAAAATAATTGTTTTATTCAATCAAACAATAATAGAAATAGACACGCACATTAAATTAATTAAATTAAATAAAAAGAAAAAATATTATGTAAGGCTATACATATTAGAAATATTATTTGAAAATAAAAAAAATTATTTTCAAAAATAAAGTTCTTCTATACAAAAGATAAAAAAACAATTATGGATGAATGAGAAAAACCTCTTCAAAAATCAAATGCATAACAAAAAACTAATCATAATTTAAAATATGCTCTCTAAACAAAAAAAAAAGGGGGGGTATTAATCTAAGTATAATTAAAAATAAAAAAAACAAATAAAAAGAAGCTTTAATAAATAAAAATTACAAAAATAAAAGAAAATGTCAAACACTACTGAGCCTAGTAAATTGGGCTAGGCTAACCCAGCTGGCCCTATTTTGTTAGGGTCAGGGCCATGTTTTGGGCTCTTTTTTTTTGCTGCATCTGGAATGAATGACATGTTGTTCGCCCTGATTCTTTTTGAAAAGAAACTTAAATGATGTGTCGTCTGAATTTGTCTAGATTCCGGCCACCACAATTACTAAAAAATCGGGGCTTCAAGTTTTTTTTACCCGAAAACTCATTTTTCAAATCATTTTTTACCCAAAGCATCTTAGGAACCATGATAACTCTATCCATGGCCTCAAAAAACCCAAAAACCCGTCCCAAAAACTGAAATCAACCTGAAATAAAAAATCTACATGAGCTCATATATAACATGAACTTTAAAAGTGAAAAAAAACACATAATATAAACTCCCCTCATCAAATGAACTCATTTGACACAAACATCGACCGTTTTAATGGCCTAAATCGGTGTCAACAACGATATTTTTCTTTCTCTACAACTGGAATCCTGTGACCCCTCTCTGTCCTCTCTCAACTAGGGACTAAAAATAACATAAATAAATTTTTATATCAAAATTGAATTGGAGAAATATTGAGGTACCGAAATTATATAATATGTGTCATTTTTAAAGTTTGAGGACCAAAGTATATTTTTCCCGAAACTACTGGCATGTCATTCATGTTTGCTTTTTTCATTCTGATCCCTCTTCTTTTAATTTCACCATTAACTAAGAAATCAAAAGCAATTGGTCTTCAATTATGATGAAATCATATAAAATAAAACTTTGAGAACTAAAATGAATTATGAAAAAAATACACAATGCTATCCATAGTTTTGTGTGTAGGTGAACAATGCCAACTCTTATAGTAACCAGCCCATATAATTTAGTTTTTAGGTAATTACAAATAAAACTAAAACTCATCAATGTTTTATTGTAGATTGTGCATAGTGCAATCCACAGTAAAACAACTGATGAGCCCTTAAATGACCAAAAAAATGAACACACACTTAGGGGTAAAATCATATTTTAACATATTTATTGCACAATGTAATTACTCTCATGCCCTTGAAAAAAAACACAGCTAATGTTTGAGGGCGTTTTCATATTTTCATATTTTTGTACGGTGTAATTACCATATAACCATTGGGGTCATTTTTTTTTACCTAAGGTTAAGGGGCATTTTAGGTTTTTTAACCTTTTTTTTTCTTGGAATTATCCAATGGGGGTTAAGGATGTTCTAATCTTTCTATAATTAAAAAAAAAATGGTATGTGTCAGCAAGTAGGAGGCGTCCTTACCCTTTGGGTGGAGCGTGCGGCACCTCTCAGTGATTGTTGATAGCCTTCCACAATGACATCTGAATCATCACGCCACCCTCTATACAATGAGCCAATACGCGTTGGCCTCCATGGCACGGAGGAGCTCTAGTGACAATTTTTATCCTCCCCCATCTTTTCTCTCTCCTTCACCTTAAAAGGTGTGTTGGCCTTGCAAGGTTGCAAAGTGGTGCTCAATCATTTAATTGTATCGAATTTAATTTATTTATTTTTCAATTTTATCCCTTGACAATTAATTTTTTATGTTTTTTTTATCAAATTTGATCCTCATTTTGATTCCTAATTATTTACTTTTAATATTTTTTATTGGATTTTATTTTTTGAATTAATCCCTAATCATTTGATCTTAATTCTTTCTTCTTTTTTTTTTTT
>Ga0325410_1003677_pt1 | contig 17343 bp, 11 predicted proteins | sample PopdelMetagenome_16_FD_206182 | JGI IMG/M metagenome (GOLD analysis project Ga0325410, IMG submission 206182) | Populus deltoides microbial communities from Bellville, Georgia, United States - Xylem-PdIQD-R3 | ecosystem: Host-associated > Plants > Phyllosphere > Stem > Wood/Secondary xylem...
TTGTAGTAGATACTTGAATGTCTAAGTATGGGCTTGGAACAATCTATCTTTTAGAGCATATAATGATTCTTTCACCAATTGAGACATTAATTTAGCTATTAAAATATCATATGTCTCTACCCAAGATTCTATCATCACAATTCTATTTTTGTCTAGATTTTAGAGTAAATAGACTTCTAGATATTGTATTTCATTGGTGATTACTTGGTTATTTGAGAACTCTAATCTTTGACTCTAGAACTTAAATATTTCCTTATATTTAAGAAGAGATTCCAAATAAATATGAAGGAAGTTTAGAATCAAAATTATTCTTCTATGATCAATCAATAAAAACTTTAACTTAGAATTGGATCAATTTTTCCTCAACAAATAAGAGAGAGAGAGAGAGAGAGAGAGAGAGAGAGAGAGAGAGAGAGATATTCATACTTGAGCAAAAAGTGTAAGTCATGTTTTAACAATACGTTGATAAAGACATTTAATAGTTTCATTTTTCTCATGAGGTTGAGAGCAAGTGATATGGTGAAAATTGTTAGAATTATGGAAAAAAAGTGTGAAGTTTTTTAAATTCATCACCTCCAATCAGCTTACAAACTTTTGATACACATATAAAATTTATTCTCAACAAGTTTTTGAAATTGAATGAAAATATCATAAATTTTTAATTTGACATACATAAGATAAAATTAAATGAATTAGTAAAATGGTCTTTAAAGGTAATAAAATAATGGTACCCTTTAAATAAATAAATAGATGAAAGATCCAAAACATCACTAAAATATTAAATTTAGAAGAGTAGTGCTTTCATGTTATGAAAAACATAAAGTTGATCTACTATATTTGCTCATACCACAAGTAGTACAATTGAAATTAAAAAAAGATGATAACATCGAAAAACATTTATTGAAAACTAAATTTTGCATAGCCTTTGAAGTGCAATCCTTGACAAGACAAAAATGATCATGGAATTTAAAAAGAAAATTATCATCAATAAAAAATCAACTCATAAAAAGTAAAGAGTTTGTTATATCAACAACATGTAAAATAGATGATAAATTTAGGCATGATTAAGTGTGTGAATATTTGAATGACTAATAATAGAGATTAAAATAATCTTATTATCCCTTGTTTTAAGGTTATTTGAACCAATACATAACTCCATATTTGAGAGGTTAGTAATATCCAAAGTGACATGATAAGTGGTTTTAGTATCTGAGTCACAATCAAGACAATCAAAATCATAAAAGCTAATAGTTGAGCCTGTCAACACTACTGACTTCACACAGCCAATTGATCATAATCTTTTCCCACCTCTGAATCGATAATTATTTATGCTTTTATCATTGATCCATAAAGGAAAGAAGGTGGCCAAGCGATCCCAATTGCAACATAAATATGATTGCGAGTTGGACTGATTCAAAAGTTATCATAATCTAAAATTATGATAAATATTATGGGTTAGACAATGATCATGTTGTTGATAACCTCTTTCACAATGGTTAAACCTCTAATGATCACTAAAGAAAGTATTACCAGAGTAGGGGTGTTCATTGCTATAAAAAAAAAGAGATTGTCCTTAGTCTAGTTATGATACATTGGATCGGGCAGGATAAGCTAGGTAGATGGTATTGGCATCATTGTCTTGCCGAATAAAAAGACATCGAAAGGTATTCCTATTATAAACTTATTAGTTAACATTAAAAGAGTGTATTCAATAAAGGATACCAATTATATCCGAGTAGTAAGATTAGTTACAAGATCGTTAAACTCTGTATTAAACCCTTTGAATAGGTAAATGTCAAAATATAAAGGATCAAGAGGTTTGCCAACAATTATGAGTTAATCATTATAAGCCTTTCCACATTATAACTAGATTGTGACACTTTCATCATGCTTTTGATTTAGTTCAATCAATATTGAGTGTACAGACATAATGTGTGTTGTATAGGGAGAGGCCAATGTCGATACTAGAATAGTTTAAAAGACATGAGATAAGGTACAATCAATAATTAAAAATAGTACTCCAATGAAGAAGAAGACGATCAGTATGCTCATAAGTAGTTGATCTTGTTGTATTTAAATATTATAGGTTGGTTAGATTGACTTTTATAATGTTATTAGTTATATGATTTTGATAGAACACATGTCGCTACTATTGATAAATTTAAATGGGCCATGATGAACATGCTGAAAGTTACTTATGGATTAATGGTATGGAGCTGACATCATTAGGGTTGCAACACTGAGGTAGGGTTTGCCATGTGTTGTGATGTAAAAAAGAATTTGTGAAGAGATTGATTTTAAAATAATTATTATGTAATAAATATCATAACAATGATATAAGTTTTAAAACTATATCATAACAATGAAACTAGATGGAATGTGAAAAAGTTAGCTTTTAAAAAAAATGATATAAGTTTTAAATATAAATATAATAAATATCATATTGATATTAACTAGACCTCAACCCTAAATTATGTTTGATTATATTAATTTACTATATAATTTAATCTTTTTTCTGTGTGAATATTCTATAATTTAGTATATTGGAATTTAGAAAAACAGACTTAATGTGAATAAAAAAAAGTTGAGACAAAAATACTAGGGGTGAGTAAAAAAAATTGAAAAACTGATTAAACCGATAAAACCGAAAAAAAAATCAAAAAAACCGAACCGTAAAAAAAACCGATTAGAATTTAAAAAAACCAACCGGTTCGTTTTGATTTTAGTTTTATAAGACTGAAATAAAAAAACCAAACCAAATTCAAATAAAAAAAACTAAACCAAAAAAAAAACTAAAAATATAAAAACACAAAAAATCATCACCCCTATCAAATATAATTAGCTAGAGAAATTCAAAACACAAAAATCTGCAGTCCCTGTCTGTGTAATTACCGAGGTTACTAAATACCACACACATACAACCTGTCTCCCACAACTTACAGGCTGGCAACTCTTGCACAGTGATCACGTAAAATGACAAATCTGACATGGCAACCAAATACAGATATCGAAGCAATCTCTCCTTAATTAAAATATATACACACACACACACTCACGCACGCACGCACCACCCTCTTCCTCTTCAGATTTCAGACCTCTCATCACCAGCCAGAAAGAAAGAAAAGTAATAATAAAAAAAAAACTCATGGGCATTTGCAGTTCTTGTGAATCAGCACATGTAGCAACGGCAAAGTTGATTTTACAAGATGGAAGGTTACAGGAATTCTCATACCCAGTCAAGGTTTCTTATGTTCTTGCCAAGAATCCTACCTGCTTCATTTGCAACGCTGATGAAATGGAATTTGATGATGTTGTTTCAGCTATAAATGATGATGAAGAACTCCAGCCGGGTCAGCTCTATTTTGCTTTGCCATTGAGCTGGTTGAAGCATCCATTGCAGCCTGAACAAATGGCTGCATTGGCTGTTAAAGCTAGCTCAGCTTTAATGAAAACTGGAGGGGCTGAAAAATGCAGGTGCCGCAAGAAATTGGTTTTTTCTGCAGACAATGATGGTCGCGGTGGTGGGCCGAGCAGAAATGGTGGCAGGAGTAAGCTTACGGCAATGTTGAGTGCAATTCCCGAGTAGGGATAGTCTGGGAATTTAGGGAGGGGGTATTGGTGTAAATATTGTAATGACGCGGGTTAAATTGTTGAGACTCTTGGGAGGTTGTGCCTGGTAAGCTGATTCGGTGGTACGATACTTCTGGCTGTCACCCATTTAAGGGTCGTAATACAATTTTACCCCTAGATGAGTTGATTAGCTATGTTCGAAAATAATAATTAATTTTTTCTTATTAGTAACAGGTGAGCATGAATGGCTCCGTGCGTTATTACTATTTGCATATGACATTAATCTAAAGGATATCTGTTTATTTTACGTTTTAAAAAATGTTTTTTATTTTTTTTTATATTTCTTCAGATTTTTTTAATGTCTTAATATTAAAAATAAATTAAAAAAATTATTTCAATGTAATTTTAAATTATTAAAATAACCCTAAAATATAAATAAAACAGCTAGTATTTCTTATTATAAAATCTTAAAACGAAAAGAGCCAGATGAATTAGTTTTACTTGGTTAGTATTTGTTATTGTAATAATAATTTTTTAAAAAAATATTGTTTATGTGGAAATATATTAAAATAATATTTTTTTAAAATTAAAAAAATAAAAAACATTTTTTAATACAAAAATAAATAAAGGTAAAAATGTGTAAAGATTTGAGGGAGGCTATTTAGTGTTTTATGCTTAAGAGTTAAATATATAATGTTTATAAATGACTCATGCAAAATTAATTTTCTTTGCCATGATATCAGCTCACAGCCGTAATAATCAAATTGAATATGAACCGTATTGTATGATGTGTCGTTTTCTGGTTTCCTTAGTTGCTGATTGGCTTCGGGGTCGCTATTAGCTGGCGAGGAAATTAGTTATAAGATAAGAATGACGTGCCTTGCTATCGTGCTGATCTCACAGCTGTTGTCATTAATAATTTGGTGACTCTGCTCCGATTCGCATTTTATCAAGCACTTGACTGATAATCCCCATTAACATAAATTAAAATTCTGTTTTAAGATTATAACCTTTCTTTTATTTATTTATTTATTTATCGTGTTTTTTTTTTTGTTTAAGATGTTTAGCGTTGCTATTTTTTAAAAGTTATAAATTAGAGTCTAATTTAAAATTCACAGTTAAATCATTCTTCTTTTAAAAAAAAAACTCAATTCAAACTTGTGGTTGATTTTGATACAATAATAATTAATCTATATCAAGATATTAAAATTATAAAAATAAAATTTTTATTTATGTCTATAAAGAAACATGAATAAAAATTATGAAAGATGACGCGAAATTTTGTTAATAACTTTTTTTTTTATTCGAGGAAACTTCACTCCCAGAAAGCGTACTTTGTGGGTCCAGGTAAGCGAGTAAAACTCTGGCTGTCCCAGGCTCTTATAAGATGTGCATGCCCACTCGAGATCTGCTGTGCAGATCTCAAACCCTTTGATATCACGTCATGCCCCTTAGAGACTTTGTTAATAACTCTTCAATAAGTTAAAGTAGTTTAATAAAAAATCAAATTAAAAAAATTTCCTCTATCACACACAATATGTAACAATATTGTATTCATCTTTATAAAAAAATAATTATTGTCTTCCATGATAATATTTATACTTTAAATAAAATAAACCATAGTTGATCCAATAAGCTAACAACAACTCTAATTAAAATAAAACTCAAAGTATCTCAAATAAGGCCTCAAACATAAAAAAAAATAATAAAAATAATCATTCTAAAAATTATAACTAAGTTGCGGAGCTCTAGGAATTAAAAAAAAACAATATTTTTTGAATAAAATTCTTGCTTAAAAAAAAATCCTGGCCAAATATCCCATGATACTGCCCTTAGAATCCAAAACATAGATGGGAATAATTCTTCATTAGCCTCCCTCCAATGTTTACACACACAATAAAAAATTCCTCTCCTAGCTTAGAATTCCATAAAACACATGACACAAGGAAATAAATAAACCTCTGGTTATTAAAATTAATGAGCTTATAAAATTGATGGACCAAGCTTTTTTTGTACATAAAATAAATCGATTAAAATTTAATAATATGAAGATATCGGTTTTTTAAAATTTATCTTAACTTAAATACTCTGAATAAACCTGTTGAATGTATTTTTAGCGTATTGTAATTGGTATAATGGATTTTTTTGATATAATTTATACTGCATCATGTGTTCCTTTAAATAGAAACTCTAAGAATACAAGCCTTAAATGATGGAGTGCGGGTATCCAAATGATGTACGTTGTAGTCTGTATGAATACAAGGCCGAGCTGTAAATTCGAGTCAGGCTATTAGTAGAAGGAGCAGCGAAGAAAGCAGTAGAGACTCCACTCTTTTAGAGGTTCAAATACGTACTTCATTCGTCTGTGAGATCAGCCCAGCTCCCACGTATATTCCTATTTCCTACCATAGAGCTTCATGGTAAAGTCCAACTCACAGCAATAAATGGAGCCATCCATCACTGCAACCTTGGGCAGCTAAACATGTCACACGCAAGCAAAATAACGTTTCCACTGTTCAGTAACTCATTCCAACCACTATTACAAGGAAGTTTGCAGCGTGAAGCCAAGCAGTGATCATGGAGATTGGCATGGTAATCAAGAGGTCCTGATATATAAATCATAGAAGATACTGTACGCCAAACCCTCTGCATCATCTTCTAGTTGGTAGCAGTTCTTTAGCCCGAGCATGCTCAGTTGCTCACATCCATCCTCTGAAACAAGAAATCTTGCCCAGGCGTGTTGAGAATCAAGCCTTCATCTCCCACTCATAAATGCACAGACCACATGGGAACACCAGATTTCACTGAGATTTGCACAGCATTTCAGATCAAAGTCAACAGTACTCTCACGTGTGCCATCCAATTTGATTGCTGTACACAAGTAAATAAACAATGTCAAGGGGTGGGCGGCACTGTCTGACCCTTCCCATGGTTTCAAGGCTCCTTGTCTCAGTCCCCAACAAATCACCTGGCCCGATGCATCGCGGATGATGCCTTCACCCCTTTCTGTCATATCAAAAATTATTTCATAGAATTATCTTGGGAACAACATGAATCTTCCAATTAATCAAAATGGTGGCAAATTGACAGTATAAACCTTAACTATGTGAAAGTGAGGGTGGCATTGTGAAGGACAACCTCGTCATACCACCTAAGCATAGCCAGACCACACAAGAGCAAATCTATTAATAAAGTGGACCCTCAGCTGAAAATCACTTGACCTTGTAAAAATCTAGCTAAAGAAATGGCTTGCTACTCCTTGCTTCCCCTTCTGTTTCTAGCTTTATGCCACAGCTCAACCCGTGGTGCAGCTCCTGCATCAGACCATAACCCCACCCAAGTCACAACAGCTCCAGTTCCACTGCCAAATGTGGCTAAAGAGTTCCTACAGTCTCACAACCAAGCAAGAGCAGCGGTTGGTGTTGGCCCTCTCAAGTGGAGCGAGATGCTAGCCAATGCCACAAGCAGACTAGTCAGGTACCAAAGGAACAAAATGGGTTGCCAGTTTGCAAACTTGAGCAACAGTAAGTATGGTGCAAATCAGTTATGGGCTAGTGGCATGGCTGTGACTCCACTCATGGCTGTTGATCACTGGGTACAAGAGAAGAATTACTATAACCACACTAACAATTCCTGTGCACCAAGCCATAGGTGTGGAGTTTACACACAGGTGGTGTGGAGGAAATCTTTGGAGTTGGGGTGTGCACAAGCTACATGCGTGAAGGACCAAGCTAGCTTAACTATTTGTTTTTATAATCCTCCTGGGAATATTATAGGGGAAAGCCCATATTAGACAAGTTATAGCTAGTTAAATCTCTGGTTAACTGTGTTTGTGCATCGTTGGAACTTGTTTAAGAGTTGTTTTTACCTTTCTTGAAGATTTCAGTGCTTATGTTTAGTGAGTAGGGGACATGTAGATTGCTGCTTCTTTTCTCTCTCTTTTAACTGCCAGAGATTAAATTTGCACGGATGTAAGTTCATAAGCACAATTGTCTCGATTTTAATGCACTCAAGAGCCATGCTACAAGATCATAAGGCTTTACATCTAGTTTTCACCATGGATAGAATATGTGAAAAATGATCTTTCCAAAAGCATAGATCGAATGGAACAAGTCATTACACTGCTTCCAAATATTTGTTCTGTAGATGGTTTTCACTGATGAAGAATGTGAACATAGTTGTGGAGACAGAACCATCCTGCAATAACCATCTGCACTGATATCCTGGTAATAATTGAGCTCCGACAGACTGCCAATCACATGTTCACCCACCCCCTTCTTTATCCCAAAAATATCTATTGATCATTAAGCCATGAATCCTCAGAGCACAAATAATTGATGTTACTTGGAAACTTACTTGAGACGAGTTTCATTTTAAAGATTCTCTAGCTTTTTATCTATATTATCTATGACTTTAATATCAAAAATTGTTTCAACCAAACAATTTTTGTTTCGAACAACGGCTAGAGTTGGTCACATGTACAACCCCAAAAGCTATCCTTTATACCAACCTCTAGTTACTAGGATCTTTTTCAATTTCACAGGGTGAGGGAGAATGGTCTCTTGCCAGGAATAGAACAATGCTCTACAAAGGTTCAGTTTCCGGTATAAACAAGTGTGGTAGGAATTCTTTGAACAAATGGCAGAGTCTAATATGAAGGAATTTCATTCAATGAGTCTAAACCATTGGCGAACATGTCTAGTTCTGAGATATCCAACCTGTCGTGTGATATATTGTCGGCATGATCAGTACGGAGACAACTGATGATAGCCATCTTCTTCATAGGATTGGTCTGTGTCAAACACTTACGCAAAGTTCTGCACTTATAATCAACCAAATAATATCTCAAGAAAACAAACGCAGTAGGTATATTTTCCATGCACATTTTCATTTCATTTCACAACATCACAGAGATCATGAATGCTTCCATGCTCGGAAAAGGCGGAATCGAGATTTCATTATACAAAACAAAATATCGCATTGTTCTATCCCACCATTTCAGACTTCATCTCCTAATATATACAAGGAAAAAAATTTAAAATCTCAAAATATAAGAACCTTGAGAACTATGTGAATGAATAGAGGAGGTCGAATACTATTAAACTTTTTGACACACGGAAGCAGTCACTTTACCAGCTCTTTAGATATCAGGTACCGAAAAGTAAAATTATGCGGAATCCATTCAATGGTCTTACGAGGTTTTCCTAGCTGACATTTCTGAAGACACTTCCTTACAGTAGCAGGCAAAGTTTTTTGGATCATTTCAAGAACAACTGCAGGACATAAACCTGAATCCTTGGTGTAGGATTCCACAATCTTTGGAAGCAGGATTTTCTGGTCCTTGCGTACGCCAAAGGTTGCTCGGATATACTCTTCCTTCGCAGCTTCAAGCTCATGAATTATTCCCTTTGGAGTGTAGACACGGACCTGGCAAAAGTACTTGTCTAAATTCCATTTGAAGAGGATAAACTAAACAGAAAATATACCAAAATCCGCAACATCTGTAAAACCCAGGTTCAGTTCTTTTTACTGAGCTGATATTTCATAATATACTTTAGAATAGTCTAAAGGAAATTACTTCTTTTGGAAACCAATGCATGGTATCACAAAAATGAGCTCTTTATGAAAGAGTGCTGTGAAAAGGCAGTGCACACAAAAAGTGCAGGCAACTAATCAGAAAAACTTACACTTAAAAAGGATATAGCATTTAATTTTGGTTGGGTTATTCTTAATCAGAATTGCGATTACATGATATATGCAAACAATGTTCATGCTGCACAGTATCTTACTTATGACTGCTACTCATCTACTAAAAATCTTGTAACAGATTAAGGAAAATGAAGTACCGCAGGATCAGAATGGCTTCCTGAACATAGTGCAAAGTGCAAAAGCGGTTCTGAATGGTCAGTTGCATATGCTTGCCGATCCTCTACTGTCTTGAATTTGGACTTTGATGAAAGTAATGTTCGAATCCACTGCAATTAGGGACAAGCTTTTTCAGGATCATTATATCAAATGAATTTACAACGTAACTGACAAGTGAATTATTGTATCCCACGAGAATTACTTTACAAATACAAATATGCTTATTGAACATACAAATATATATCATTGTCTTTTTTTGTGTGAGCATGGCTCTGTTCTTTTCATGACACAAAAAATAATGCCCTTGTTTATTTGAAAGATTTTTCACGATGGTGGCTCAACTCTACATGCCAAATCCTGCATTGGATCTCGACAAAAGGCAGGTAAAGTTGCAAGACCCTACACACCAAAGCCCTTTGACAAGATATTAACAATAATGACTTCTGAATTTTAGTTTCAAGAAAAACTCTAAAGACCCACCTGTCCAGGACGAGACATCCGGCATCCAAGGATAGAACTCTGTATCGTGTCTGCACTAAATGTATGACCCCCGACATTATATGCAGCCTGCACAGAGCAAGAGTTTAAGAACACGTATATTTGCACAAATTCTCTTACTCAAAGGAAAAATGCGAAAGGGTTTCCCTTACTCTCAAAAGTAGAAAGAGCCTCTTAACATTGTTTTGGGGAATCCCATACACCAGAAATGCCTATTAGAGAATATTGAAGTTAGAAACTCATGTCAGAAAAAGAAAAAAATATGGAATTAGCTTGTTAACTAAATATTTCTATCGAAAAGTGAAAAGTGCCATTACATGCATCACCAACGCATTGTGTATATTGATCCAGAAAGCTAGCTTCTCCTCATGCTTTAGCTTCCTAGGATCAACTTCCTCTAGTCGACAGATAAGTGATCTGCAGCAGAAGATCCCAAAAATCATAATAAGAATCTCAACATAACAGCAAAACACATGCTGTTTACTTGATACCTACATTATTAACATGTTTTCTGGTAATAATCAGATGGTAGATCGGCTCACCTGAAATTTTGTAGCAAGTTTTCAACATCTCCTAATTTTTTACTATCTCTATAGATCCATGGGACTTCAGCCATTGTACTGTATGGTCCACTGAACTCTTTCAGACCTTCAACAAGGAAAGGGTTATCCAACCGTATGTCAAGGGATGAATTATTCCTAAATCCCGGACCCCACACATCACATTGTTCTCGAGGGGAAAATTCACTCATGGATGATGAGGATGAATTGGGAGATGAAAGGCTATTATGTGTCAAAGGTGGATCTGAAAGCTTGCAGTATATAGCTGACATGCACTTTATCATATCCTCTGAAAGCTTGTTAGGTGTCTCTGGAACATGATCAGAAATGCGAGTACCAAGATGCTCAGCCAAACTAATAATGTTTGATGCACTATGGGCATACTGCAAAAAAACAAAAAATTTATAATCCATTCAAGGCTGATAAAATTGTCATTTGATGAAAATATTCGCCCTATTTCTGTAATTGTTGAATTTGAAAATGAATAGCCAATGACAGTGTTCTTCCACATTGTTTTGGCAAACAATAGTTAAAAAGCACCTTGTGCTTAACATGCTCCATCGTCATTGGTAGTTGTTGCAAACAGCAAAACTAAAAAACTGCAAAGATATAATTTATGTGTTAGCACTCAGTTACCTCCATCATGGACGATGGCTGGGTATGGCATGCACGCACAGCTCTACCAAAAGATTCTGATGGAGGAGAGGCTCTATTTGAAAATGTAGTGTGTTGGGACAATAAAGACTGACATCGATGAACTCCAGAATCTAATAGTTTCTCCTCTCCTCCTATTCTATTGGTTTCCTTACATGTATTGTCAAGTGACTGACAAGCAGTTTCAGTAGCTGAAGTTTCCTTCTTTGATATATCAGGCCTGGAAACATCAAACAACCTTCGTCTCGGGGTTGTGACAGGGGTTTTTAAACTTCGATCCTGGTTAGATGGGGAAACCAAGGATGCTCGTTGATCAAATGCCTTCCGGTACAGGGAGAGAAGATATTGTTCCAGATATACAACTTCCAACTCTAATGCTGCAGTTTCTTTGATTAATTCTGTGGCTGGCTGGAGTTGCAGAAAATACAGGAACTAGCAAGTCAAAAACCTTGAGCCTAACAATGAACTCTGACATTTTAATTCCATTTTACATATTAAGTGACATAAATCAGAACAAGAAACTTAAATTACAAATTATCAGAAGATTTTTCCCAAAGAAATGATAAGAATTCAGCAAGTGAGCTGTTGGCATGGTTACAAGTTTTGCTGAAAGGCCCCAGCTCTGTATAAATTCACTTTGAATGACAGTAATAAAGCACAACTATTTCTATTCCCATAAAATTATAATGGCAAGGATTTACCTTAGGCATTGACAGCTCAGACATGCTCTCATGGGAAGAAGTCCTATAACCCAATGCCTTTTCAAGAGCCCAACGGACCTGAAACTGATCTTGTAATCTTTTCTCAAGCTGTAGAATCTGCATAAAAGAGTTCAGCTAATATTTAACTCAGAGCAAGAAAGAACAGGACGAGAAAGAAGAAGTTCAGTTGCATACCTCTTGCTTCAAAGAATCTTGCATTTCGGTCTTAGGGGATTGTTTCTTCTTGGCTTTGGCAGAGTATTTCAAGAGCCCCATATTCTGTAATCAGATTGTATCCAAAAATCATATACTTAGTAATTGCTTGTTATGTTATGATCCAGGAGGATTCACCTAATGAATTAATGTGTTGGGAAAAGCTACCAAATCAGCTTAGCTTTTGAGTTAATTATATGAGTTATTCTTTATTTAAATCACAATAATAATTTATTCCATTCAACTAAACCACCGCAGTGGGGACCATAACTAAAATTTGACTCAAATGTATTAAGCTAATTATTCATCCCATTGCCCCAACCTAAACAAATAGAATAATAATTCGAAGGCGAAGAAACAACCTTATGCAGATGAGGAGATTTAAAAGAAGTCATTTTACAGTAAGTTTTGGCTGGCCTTATGCTCGAGGTCTTTATAAAACATGGGGATGAAAGGTTGGCTACTGTAAAGAAGAAATAAGATACTGAGCTGCTTCTTTTTCTTTTCATTTTTTTTAAGCAAAAGGGCATAAAAAAAGGTGTAGTCTTACCAGCTTTATGCGGCTGGATGCTTCAAAGGAACTATCTAAGTCATCTTCCTCGACTCTTTTCTTATCTGGGAAGCTGCCACAGCACAAATAGCAAACATAAAAACGGAAATGGATATATAATGAAGAAGGAAAAAAAAGATTAAAAGGCTTGGCTGCCTCTATATAATGAGCACAGCTACTGCAACACAATTACTGGATTTTCTTTTTAACTGGGAAGGAGGAGGTGGCTAGAGATGTTAACGGTTACCTCCTATCAAAGATCCACTTTGCAATAATTTTCCCAAGACCCAACTTGAAACAGTTTTCAGTTTCATTCACCGCATCTATTACTCATTAATTGCTAGCTTTATCAGAGAAGGAACTTGGGAGAAATCAAAAGAAAAATCCCCAAATTCCAAGCTGGGAAACATACTCTAAAATCCCATCTTCAAGAAGTTCTTTATGATTTAGGAAAAGCTCTCCCACTGTTCCTCTTTTTTGAAGCTCTAAAATTTCATCTGGACGACAAAAATTTCATAGTCTTTTCTGCTTGGAAAATAGCTCGGAGAATAAAACCAAAACTTTCATGGGGTTTTATATAACTGTATTCTCGTCGTTTTTACTTATAAAACAACACTTTTTAGCAGGTGTGATGAATGCCCCAAGTTTCCATTTTATTCATGAAGCCCACCACAGAAAACTCTTCAGAAGCCATTCCAGTTAAAAAAAACCCATCAAGTAGAATAGCAATGAACAGAAATGAGCAATGAGAACAATAATTGCAAGCTTACAAAAGATTGAATTAATAGCTTACCTCTTTGAACGCTTGTGTCTAGTAGTCACTTTCAATCCATACATTTTACTATCTTCGCCCCCTTCAAACTGAGAGAAAACGCACCCCAATCAACATTAGTAAAACAGACAACATTCCCGATAAACAAAAAAAAAGTACAAAAAAATAAAAAAAATCTGAAAACAAAGGTCAGATACCATTAAACTCCAGGAACAAAACAAGCAAGTACCCAAGATTGAATCTTTAAAGAAATGATGAATCAGAGAACCGGAGCCACTGAGGTCTAATTAGACTCCAAAAACTGGACTTGTCTTCATGTAATATAGCTAACCAGACCCGTACCCACAAAGTGATCATTAGCAGCTGTTAACAGTGTATGAACATAGCAGAGAGCCTGACATAGTTCAGAAGGATAAAACCTTTGTGCTTTTGACCAGTGAGCCTTCACCTTGAAGCGACTCACGTTGGTCTATAAATCAGTTCACTTTTACAAATTAAAAGTCTTTCTGCATTAAAAGATGTAAACCAGCTCCTGGGCTTTAATTGGAGAAGAAAGAAAGTTTGCTCAAGTATATGCTACAGTATAGAGCAGACCCTTGCACCTTAAAATGTCAAGGCGTCCAAAAGTTAACAATTTTCTTTGATTCTCTTCACCAGAGAGAGAGAGAGCGCCAAAGAGACAAAGAAGGGGAAGATAAATAGTTGCTGTGATGAGTATTAACATAGAAATGTCCATACATTTATGGTCCAATTTCCACATTCGCTTCTCTTGTTGGTAAGCAAGTGAGACTTGTTGAGCACCCCCCCTCCAATTGTCCTATTTTGTTTATACGTATTTCAAGCTTTTTGGAATTGGATTCCAAACTATATTTCTAAAACAATTATTTATACCGAATGATGTGTTAATATAATTAAAAAATAAAAAAATATATTTTCAAATAAAAACCACTTTAAAAACAACCTCTTAATATTTTCAAACACCTTTTTGATATCCTATTCTACTGTGTATGTGCTGGGTAATTTCTCTGCAACAGATATGTATTGTTTTTTAAGTTAACTAAGATTTTAGATATTCCAAGGACCAGTTTTATGTCCATCTTAAACAGACCATGCATCCAAATATCTGCTGGATGGCATTTGGCCCTCATGCATTTATTTTTCAAGCTTATTTGGAGAAAAGGAATAGATAGAAGAATGCAGCAGTGGGATGCCTCATTCTGCAGTGGTGTCTCCTCCAGAACAAGGAGGTGGTATGATTGATTGAACTGCCTTAAATAGCTGGAAGTTGTAAATACAAGGAAAAATTAATTCACCGTCAGCTGGGAAAGGAACCAATGTCACTTTTAGCTTGTATTACATGAAAAACCAAAAGTTTTTTCAATGTACCAATCAGTTCTTTTTATGCTCGAGATACATAATTCTGCTGGAGAATAATATTCCAAAGCAACCCAAAAGTTGCTCAAGTGAGTCCATCCAAATATAACAGCTATATTGAGCATTAATCAAGAAAGGGGTTAAGTCCAGATGTAACTTGCTAAAATAGTTTTAGCCCACAAAAGCAGGCTCGCTTCAAAGGGGATGAAAGGTTAGGGATTGAGGAGACAATGGATGCTTGAAAGTAATTGAGGTTTTGTGGGGGTTTTCTCTAAATCTCTGCTGTAGAAATTAGGCTAAGGCCGATACCCCTTACTGTCCTTCAGTGTCCAGCAGACTAATTTTTGTCACAGAATCCTCAAATAAAATATAGCTATGGAGCCTGTCCTTTTCCAACATCGATACAAAAGAAAAGGCGACTGGGTTTGTGGGTGTGCGCGTGTGCTAAGGTGGTCAGTTCTCTCTTTTTGTCGTGATATTCACCTCCTGATTAAAAAAGAAGTTCCTTTTCTCACTGCAAATAGAAAAGGAAAGAGGGAGAAAGGCAGAGAGGGAGAGACTGATTCTTGAAAACTTTCTGTAAAGATTTGTTTAATTGAAGACTTTTCTCTTGAGATTGTAGAAATTCCAGAAGCTTAATTTAACCTATGAGTTTAGAACCATAGAGCCTATAAGATGGCTTAGAATACTGAAAATGTGAGCAATTGTGAATCAACTATGTGTTTTTTAAGGATCTGACAGACATCCTTCATAGATTTATGAGACTGTTAGTTGAATTAATTACATTGTTTAATTGTGAATCACAAAAAACAACATCCCCTGTTGCAATCAATGATCTAACACAGAGTTCCACGGCACTCAAGTAAGTTTTTCTTGAAAACTTGACTGATTATAAGCAAGAGATGAGGTTAGATACCCCCATGTGTCTCTATGATTTTTAGATCAAGAAAGTATCTTTACTTTTATGTCCATTCTTCATTGCAGGAAAAGAAAAACACTAGCTGGATGGTTAAACAATGCTAAGATCCTACAAGTTTCTGACATGTTTGTGATCTCTAGTGAAAAAATGAATTTGATTTGCAATGCAAGGCAGCAAGTCCGGTTAAGTTTTGAAAAAAAAAAAAAAAACAGGTCCAGTAGGCAACAAAATGGAAGCAGGTTCCAATTTCATGCAAATTTCAGTTCTCAAGAAATCATGCACAAAGTCCAATTCAAATTATCAAAGAAGACAATTTAGAAGTTATTATTATAACCTGTATGGAGTTCTCAAAGAAGCCTGCAAAATCCCAAAACAGTGGATTTGAATGGTAACGTGATTACACGACGGGTCCTTGTTCTTGACTTCCTGTGGAGTTTCACTGTGTATGTTCTGCTTCTTTGAAACATAAAGATTTGTCATAGCAATAAACCATTTGTACAGCGGAAAAGAAGAATCTAACATAAATTTTCATTAATTCTAGACCTTATACTATGAAGTGATACTCAGTAGCCAGAAAAGGTGGATTCTTTTGGTATTTCTTGTGCAAGCTTATGAGCAATATTGTGTGCCTCAAGAACACAAATTTTATTCTATGTTTAATTTTTCAATTTGAAATTTTATATATATATATATATATATATATATCACGAGTGGGGACTAATAACTAAAATAGAAGAGATGTAGAGAGAAGGGAATGTAGTGATAGAGTAGTGGTGGGGAGATGGGAGAGGGTTGCATTTTGTTTTGTGCTATAGAGAAAGTATAGAATCCCACAGCTGGGACAGAAAAGCGAACTTTCTAAAGACGTTTGGACAACGAGTCAATGCCAATCATAACATGCAAAAGGCATCAATCCTTTTCCTCTCTTTTTTTTGTCCCCACTTCACCACCTTCTCTGTGATAAAATGGTCCTCTCCAAACGGAGAAGGATCATTAGCTAGATGGTCCAAACCTAATTAATTAGTATTCGTAGTAACTGTTATAGTGATTGTCTACTTTTTTATTTCAATGATTTGCTCGAGGGGGGGGCTCTATTTTACACCAAATACTTTGCAAGTTGCAGCCCTTTTATCAGTCCTAGCTGCCTGACCAAAAAGTAAATCTATATTATTGTTGTTATTATTATTACAGTTAATTACAAAAAAAAAATAATTAAAAGGCCTCAAAAAATTATTATAATCATTGAGGAAAAACATTATGTACTGAAACAGTTCTTCTCGCATGAGGCTTCTCGTGCGATGTGATGGTTTCTAGAGATCTGCTTTCCTGTTCTTTTGTTAGCACGAGATGAGGGTTTCTTAGCGGTTACTTCTCAGTTGTGGGTGTTTTGGTGGCTACGTGTGCAGCGTCTACATGTTTGAGCTTTTTCCTTTATATGTTGGTGGCTCTACCCACGAAGAGCATCATCTGGTTTCATGGAGTTGTTGAGTTTTGGCTTGGATTAGGTTGCTAAGTTGTAGTTGGTTGATAGGTGTTTAGTGGCCTCTTAGATTTTTGATTTGTTAAGTGTGGCATTTAATGCACACCCTACCTGCAATGTACTCGGTTGCTTGGTGATTGTTGGGAAAGTGTTGGGCTGGTACTCTAGGATTAGATGTATGGTTAAT
>Ga0325410_1003679_pt1 | contig 17337 bp, 19 predicted proteins | sample PopdelMetagenome_16_FD_206182 | JGI IMG/M metagenome (GOLD analysis project Ga0325410, IMG submission 206182) | Populus deltoides microbial communities from Bellville, Georgia, United States - Xylem-PdIQD-R3 | ecosystem: Host-associated > Plants > Phyllosphere > Stem > Wood/Secondary xylem...
GTGGTCTTACTCCATACACTAACCTTGGAAGGGAGAGTCTTGCCCTGAGACATCTTCTCTCCAGCTATTATGGAATTCGTTTGAGCAGGTGTTAGGGCAACATTAACGCTGTTGGATAATATATAATTGCAGATTAACTGCTGGCCTTGCCAACTGCTATATGGTAACTGACTCTTCAATGAACGAGACTATAATATAGTTGAATGATTGCACAGTAGTTGCCTTAGTTGCTACATAATCTTGCAACCCAGCTCCAGTAACATCTAGCCATGATATATTGGAATTTAATCATCGACCGTGTATTGGGAACTCGTCAGGTCTTGAGTTATCCAGCAAGAATTATAGGAGTGAATTTTTCTCGATCAATTTCACTGCAAGTAGACCAGTACCTTTGTGCACTCTAGTTGAAATACTAGCATTAGCATAGTACATCTGAGCCAGGTTTATAAAATCTGTTTAATATTTTAATTAATGTAAAAAATTTTCAGTTAATGAAATTATAATAAATCAACATTGATTGTGGCAATTTTTTAATTTAATATATATATTTTAATATTTAATATCATGAAGATGTTTGATTTTGATAAATGAATAATTAAAGCAAACATACAATCAATTAACTATATAATCTAAAAATCTAATTAAGAGAATCAATATTAATTGATAAAAGACAAGAATCAACGACGAAAGGGTGCTCGAGCAATTTATGTTGAAAGGGTGGTTAATTTTAATCAATGAATCCATAATTATTGATTGAAAAAACCTCTTATTCTCAACTTGATTGATATTAATTACTACTCCACATCAACGTGATTTTGAATATCAAATTCTTTTAACACATACCGAAGAATCATGATCAATTTTAAAATGAGTTATTTTAAGCCATATAAATTAGTATAAACTAAAATATAATGAATTATTAACTATCAAATCCTTATTATTTTAAAAAAGAAAAGGAATTATCCACTTTTTTTATTAAAAAAATGGTGTTTTTTTCGTGATTTTAAATATCATAAAAGCATGCATCTTAGATTGATCAATAATCAATTATCAAACCTCAATTATTATAAAACGAATATGGCAAGTTATCATTATTTTCTTATGAGGTTGCATGAAGAATATTCATTATTTTTTACAACAACAATTATTTTGTATATTAATTTTGAAAAAATAATTAAAAATCCAAAGTCATGAAAAATCATTATTAGTTTTTGTGAGGTTGTAAAAATAACCGTTAATTATTTGGAGAAAATTTATATTGAGAAAATGATAAAATAGTAGGTATATAATAAAAAAAAAAAATTAAAGAAGCAAAGAAGGCTGAGCCAGGCCTTCTCGCGTGGGCATGGTGGCAAACAACTAGTTGTTTGACAAAAATGGGATGTAGTCTGAAGTGTGTAAAAAAATTAAAGCAAAGGGGTGAATTGCATGATCCTTAGCATATGAATTTTCTTCAACTGATATGAACTTTGAATGCATCATATCTTCTGTGATAGGATATTGCAATATAAAGGCATCCACCTTAGTGAACTCAAAAGCTACGAAAGCTATCAGCAGTAGAAGGCTTGTTTCTACAACGAAAGCACATTCAGAGCAATAGGACTCCTGACCTTGTTTATACCATTACTCCATGTCAGAGCTCCAAACACAAAATTCCCATCACTAGTCTTCAGAGGTTTAAAATCTATCTTGAAAGACAGTTTTTCGCCTGTCTTTGTGAACTTGAGAGTAGCAGGTGTCACTGTAGCTTGAACACCAGGTGGATAATCAACCTTCGCAACATAAACAGTTTGTCCTCTACCATAATAAGTAACTGTTCTGTACACTGATATGCTTCCATTCATGTTAGACACGCCAATCGAGGGGTAGTTGAAATCGTATGATGGTTTAGTTTGCTTTGGGCAATACGTTGGCTGTCCTGTGAGATTTTTCAATTGTGCAGGGCTTGCACCAGTGCTGCAGAGAAAATTAATAACGTCATTGGAATCAAAGTCATAAACTAGTCCTGGATTCAATGCTGCTAGTGGATTTATGTGTCCAGATCCATAGTCAAAAGGTGTGGCCTGGGTGTCATCTGGATCTCTCCCAATAAGTTTTCGAGTGTTATCCATGACTATAGCTGTAAAAATGAATTCAAGTGATAGATGTCAGATATGGAGAAAGATGTCAAAAAAACTTGTTAGTGAATTGAAATTTTTCTGATAATTTTTCACCGCTGCAACATCTAACCTGTTGTCATTATTGCTGACTTTATCGCTGCCGGACTCCAAGAAGGTCTGTAAGATTTCAAGATTGCTGCAACTGCTGAAACATGTGGGCAAGACATGGAGGTTCCAGAGATTATGTTGTAGTTCACGGATCGCCCAGCTGTGTCATCAGTTGACACTGGAGACCATGCTGCCAAAATATTCAGACCAGGAGCTGTAATATCTGGCTGCAATTGGAATTCACATAGTCAAGCCAAATTGTGCTTCAAACATTTCAATTCCTTCTTGTCTACCTCGTGTAGTCATCAACTTTAAAAGGTACACATGATTGAATGGATATATTTAAAGGTTGGATAGGGTTTACCTTGATGATATCTGGGGTTATAATATTTGGTCCTTGTGAAGAAAACACTGTCACTTTTGGTGCAGGTTTTGTGTTCAAAACAGTAACTGATGGCGCAATTCTTGCAGTTGGATTCCTATAGAAAGAGAAGTGCGTTTAGTTCTGTTAGATAAGTATTAAATTTCAATTCTATAATGCCATTTTGAGGCTTTATTTTCTCTTTTTTATGTTTCTCTCTTATGAATTCTTTAGGCATCAAGATAGAGAACTCACTTTCGTGCTTGCATATAAGCCTGAAGTTGTTGTGCTTCTTCTTGACCGATTAATGTGCTTGGTATTACAGCCTGAAAGCCAATTTCTTTGACAATTGGATCAACCAATATCATTCCTACACCTCCACCTAGTTGTACAGCTACAGCCTTTTTTCTTGGATCATCAACAAGAACCTCAGTTATGCACACCACAATCTTCTCTGTAGTCTTTGCAGGGTCTAGAGTATTGTCCTTGCAAAAGCTGGGAGACAAAGAATAGATTAGAAACCACTGCTTTAAGAACAAGAACAACTCACTGGTTTTGCTTCTCAATGGTCACGAGTTCCAGTTCTCTCAGGGCCACTAGTGGCTTACATGATTGTTAACTTCAAGGCCCGTGGGATTAGTCGAAGTGCGTGCAAGCTAACCCGGACATCCACGTTAATCAAAAAACAAAAAAAGAACAACTCACTGGTCTTGGATCTAGGGAATCTAGTGAAACTTTATTTTATTTTCACTACCAAGTCAGAAGGTATTGATTGATATTGAATATGATGGTGAAAAATCTAGGATTCTCTGAATTTTTGTTTCCAAGAATTAAAATTCTTCATAGGAACTTGGTTGATTTGACGAACTTGTTTCAGAATTAGATAAAGGACTTGGAGATTAACTCCTGAGGTAATCGATTAATGAAGGCTTTGTGAGTTGCAACAGAAAGAGTCACTGCCAGATTATTTTTTCTCTCAAGTAAGCTAACTGAAGAATAAACATATATAGGAGTTAGATAATGTCTCCAGGAATATTGAAGTTGGACTCTTCATGAAGCTTTGCAGCTCTATCATATATATTTAATCAAATAAAGAAGATACCTCGCATTCTTTGCTGTAACACCTGGTACAGCTGCATCACTTCCAGCTATCAAACCGTATGAGGTTTCCATTTTCAGAGGATTTAGTGAAAAACCCTGAGAACACAGCAATGTTTTCATGTGAAGAAAGTTCTTACTAAATACAGTAGTTATCTTGGCCCCAATCTTTTGTTTTTACGCACAAAGAAATGAAAAGGAAAAAAATATGATAACGTTTGCAAAAATCACCTTCAAAATTTTTGAATTTCCAAGATAAATGTTTGAGTCAAATTCCCTGTCCAAAGAGCTAGCAGCAACAGTGAGGATCCAAGGAGCAACATTGGCTGCAGTCTTTGGGGAAAATGAGTTCCCTGCTGAAGAAGACACAACTATTCCTTTCCTGAACGCATGGAAAGCTCCAACAGAAGTTGCACTCTCAAAGTAAATAGGCTCAGGAGGGTTAGCACCAAAGGAAAGAGAAAGGATATCAACTCCATCATTGATTGCATCGTCCATGGCAGAAAGAATATCAGCATCATTGCACAGGTTAAACCAGCAAGCCTTGTAGATGGCAAGTCTGGCATATGGTGCACCACCTCTTGCAGTACCTCTGGCCATCCCAAATAAGCTAACATTAGACACCACAGCTCCAGCTATAGTTGAGGCAGTGTGGGATCCATGGCCATCACTGTCTCGTGCTGATCGGAAGAAAGTGCCACCGAAATCTTCTAAGGGCCCATTTTCTGCTTCAAATCCTTTGAAGTAGAACCGTGCTCCTACAACTTTTCTGCAATTTCCAATCCAATACATATTGCTACAACTCATGATTATATTTCGTTGAAATTCCGGTATTAATCACGAAACTAAAAATCAAAGTCCTTTTTCTTTTTTTATCAAAATAGTCCTTTAAATCAACTTTTGTGCCTCATGATTGGCCATGATTTAAAATTGACAACCATTCAGAGAAAGAATGGTGGTACATTGGGGCAAAGGAAATGCTAGATACCTGTTGCAGTTAGCTGATGTAAAATTTTCACCAGCAACACATTCTCCCTTGAATTTCACAGGCACGGTGCCTAAGCCTGTATCGCTGAAGCTCTCAGACTCGGGCCAAAATCCTGCAGTAATGAATTAATGATGAAAAATGATTTACTGTAATTGTGCTGAAAATGGAGCAAGAGAGAGTCCATTAAGAGCTGGATATAATTGGCAACAAAAAAGAGCTTAATATAAAGAATTACCTGTATCAATGACACCAACAATAACATCAGACACTGACGAAGTCACTGGCCTTTGGTTATTCGCATAGGGAGAGTTTACGCCTAAAAAATCCCATGAATGCGTTGTGTGGAGCTTATTCGTTCGGCTCTCGAACACAGAAACAACCGAATCACTTTCTGCAGCAAGAGTGAATGTGATAAATCAGTATAGCTATATCTACTAGCAAATTATCCGTGTAGTTCAAAACAAATCTGTATGTGCAATGTTAGATGACATGCTTCGGTTTGTCTTTTTCCTTCTGTATCTCTCCAAAACTTTTTCTTAGCAAAACTGTTATCCGTTTGACAAAAACATAAGAAAATTCTTGAGAACACAGTACCTGCAAGCTGCTGAGCTTGCTCTTGTGTTAGAATGGCTGAAAAACCTCTAAAGCTTTTCGTATAATGGTGAAGAGCTACTTCCTTCGCTTCATCGAAACTGAAAATTGGACAGATTCTTCAGCAATGTCAATAATAAACTAAAAATCTTAGTGCATTAAAACAGAGTAATTAGATCCTTGCCTTCCAGTAACTGAAGCAAGTATCTCATGGTTATCATTGATCACGGATTCTTCATTGGGGTGTGAATGCTCTCCCATGTAAACTATATAATGCTGCATATTGACAGAAAGCAAAAGAAACAAGAAAGCTCAATAAGTCACCATTTTAACATGCTTGTTTCATCATTGCGTAAGCAAGACACTCATAATGCAATTTGTTGAGTACTTGAGGCAATGAAATGCCATCAGATTATCCCATGAATATTACCAATATTCACAGGCAAACATGCTTTTCATAACTTTACTATCTCATAGTCTCACAAGCTTACCTTTGTCTTCTCAGTGGCTGTGGCTCCATGAACTTGTGCAACTGTGATGAATAAGAGAAAAGCAAGAAAATTGTCAACTCTCATGATTGTTAAGCAAGCTTTAGCAAGCAGAGGTGATAGAAAGAAAAACTATTAAGTGGCTAAAAGTATGGACTCAGATAACTGAATACAGCATACATGCCTTTTTATAGCCCAAATCCAAATTCCAAAGAAGAAAGATTATGCATTATATTAACATTCCAAAGCCGGCTACAGAAAAAGAATTGGGGGGGGGTTGCAATTGCATATATGAAAGGTAATATACTCGAAGTTAATAATGCATTCAAAATACATGTTGCTGTGTATAATTGGTTTCTAGTTGAAGTCTTGAAGCCGGCTGCAGTTTGCCCAAATATTTCCTTAGCCGGATAACCTTTACGACACTAACAAAGAATATTTGTGTCTATGCGAGGACCATTTCTACTTGGCAGAGGTGTGAACTTGAAAAGGTATTTTAAGCACATAAGAATATACTGACATATTGGAGTTCTGGGCATGTTTCTATACAATGTATGCTTTAAAATATAGTACATATGGAGTATGGACTGGTGTGATAAGCAACTCAAGGGTATGGCATCTCTCTATCATATAGTATTATTTAGCTGTCCGGTGATGTTTGAAGTTCGAACTTGGTGAGACATGCACATCACAGTTGTGTTTTTACTTCTTCCCATTCTTGATAGATGCCAAATTTTGGGTGGTTTAAATTAATGTCAACTCTCAACGTTCGAAGACCCAAATGGAAGGCAAATTACTTCAGGTTTTTATCACTACCTCGCCGAAGAATAAACTGTGGTGCTCATGTGAACAACGAAAATCGATCACATATTTGTGTCTGATCTCTTTGCATTACCCAAATGGAAGTGTTTCCGAGTTGAGACCTGGTCCAGCTTCCAAGGAATGACTTGGATGATATTTCTAACGTGCTGTGACTTAATTGCTTGAACCTGGCCAGAGATGCATTTTATGCGAGGAAAATAAAAGAGAAGGATCAGGACCTCCTGCTTGATCCCCTTTTTGCATGATCTCGCTCCTTATCAGGGCAAGCTCTGAAAAGAAGCAGCAATAAAAGGGCCCACAGGCTTGCTAGTTTTGCTGCTGCTGTTCCCAAAATGAGGGGGGGAAGACTTTGCTGTTGAGATGATTAACACTTTGACTCATTAACTGCATAAAATCCAGTGTTTGGCTCTTATGACTTCCATTCATTAGCTGACAAAGGACAGAAAAGTGTGTCCAGAACCCAACTACATCCATATGACTGCTGCATCCATTGAACAGCAGCAATGCATCTCTGGAACACAGCAACCACAGGCATAAATTTTGTGTTTATTGATTTACTTGTGTTCGTACACTGTTTCCTTATCCGCAAAGTGAAACCGCAGGTACTAACCAAGATCCATGTTGGCCAAAGATTCATACCAAGACAAAGCATAGAGGGAGTTTCCTGGTAACTAATCCGAAACCAAATCAATTGAAACTTGAGCATATGTAATGATATGTTAACAAAAGAAAATAACTCAAATAAACAAGCTGCTGCCTGTCCTAAACGGCTGCAAAGGGAAGGACTCCATATTAAAAAATCCAAACTGCAACTTTTCCTCAGAACCCTTTGAGACAATAAGAGAATAACAAATCACTATACAGAACCATTTTTGTTGGTGCTCGTTTGACCGATTCTAGGCAATGGTATGCATTTACCTTGGCTGGTATTCACCTAATCCAGGCATCAAGGTCAAAAACATAAGAGAATAGCAAATGTATTCATAAATACACTTGCTAAGAACTAAAGCAGCCCCCCCCCCCCCCTCCTCAAGCTCGTATAAACAAAAAATTGACACGCAATACCCTATGGCTCCAAGACATCCCTGAAACTCGACCAACTGGCAAAAAACCATAGTTAGTAAGCAATATTACACCGCAAACATAAGTTGGCAAGAAGCATAATATTGGACATGATGCACTTGCTAAGAACTAAAGCACCCCAACTCGTATAAACAAAAAAATTGACGCGCAATACCCTACGGCTCCAAGACATCCCTGAAACTCGACCAACTGGCAAAAAAACATAGTTAGTAAGCAATATTACACCACAAACATAAGTTGGCAAGAAGCATAATATATGCATCATGTCCACGATCCTGGGACAATATTTCTGAAACTCTTCTTTTCACACAATTTCAAACAAGCGTTTTCAGTCATTCCATCCCAATACAAAGGGAAGGTCACGTCACCTTCCCCAAAGCTAAATATTTCAGTGGATCCAGCAGCAATAACTAATCACATAGGTTGCACTCACAGGCATTGGCCAGTGTGTCTCTGTCATCATCTTCATTAACCTTCCTCCCCAAACTCCTTTGTGAATCTCTCATGGACATCTAGATCAGCTTTGCTCACTGTTGGCTTTTGTCTTGCAAGGACCTTGTCAAAATCTGTTTTCATGATAGGGGGTGGAAGGATCTGCAGATGTGGTTATCAGCATTCAACAAAATTTAGTTACTACAACAATAAACAAAGCATCAAAATGAAAACACCCCACTTGTTATCTCTCAAGGTCTACATATGTTTCCCTACAAATAAATATCCTTTTTATACATATTTAGAGAGAGAGAGAACAAGATCTTTGATTTTAATTAGCAAATCAGATCCAAAGCATGCCCAGAGCCATTGCTCTGTGCAGTGGTAAAGACATGGTATTCCAAACATAACACTGCAAGTTCAAGTGTTATGAGCAGCCAAATCATCAAAAAAGCTGAAGGCAAGCCTAATCCTATATTCTCCCTGTCAAACCCAAAAAAAAAAGAGGCAATAACAGGTTTTATTTTAAAGCATCAGCTAATACCTTTTCTGCAAGCCCTTGTGCTGCAAGGTCCTGCATGGAAATTTGGACAGCACCAGGTTGCTTCGGTCCACAAGGCATCCACATATCATCAGAAGTATGTATGAAAAACATAGCATCTTGGGTTTTACGAACTGGTTCAAAGAGGACATCTTTGACCTGAGGGGAGAAAAAATAGGCACAAAGCATGGTGTTAGCCACTCAACCATTACAACCAAGAAAAAAAGAAGTTTTGAAATGAAAGGCTGAAGTGGCACTGTGCTTACACAAACAGAAATATCTGAACCTGAAAAGCCCTCTGTCCTTCGTGCCAAGCTTTCAAAATCACTTTCAGTCAAGTTGTGAGGAGTATCTCCTAGATGCACCTGGGCAAATAATTTAAGCAACATCAAAATCCATAAAATATGTAGCTCAATAAAAATGATCTAATATCAAAATATGTCTCATAATAGAATACTATTTTACAAAATCAACGACAAAGTCCTAATACCTTGAACATATGTTGACGAGCCTTCAAATCAGGTAGCGGGATATATATGCGCTTGTCAAAACGTCGTCGGATGGCCTGTATTCACACTGATTAGAAATAGTGCCAAATAGTCCACATGATTCAAAATTAAATACCAGAAATAATCTCAGAAACCCCCATACCTGATCTAGAGCATATGGAGTATTTGTTGCTGCAAGAACAAGAACCTTCTGGTCAGTGGTTCCTACCCCCTATATATCAGAAAAATAAGGTCAGACTTCTTCACAATAAAATTGAAATTGTGGGGAATGTTCACCTATATGTTAGTTGGATTTTACATAACCATCCCGAATTCCAGGATACAATAAAATACTAGAAATAAGGAATTTATAATCCATGGTGTCAAGTTTATGTTAATAACTTAAAAATGACATAACTAAAAACCACATTCACTTAATCTTCTTACTTCTAAGGCCAAGAACTTCTCTCAACCAGAATCTTTGGCAATTGTGTTAAACAATTCTCTCAGGCATAGTCAAATCAAATTTTATGTCATAAAATGAAAAGCATTGACAATTGCAACCAAAATAAGCTACAATGAGCTAGAGGGCAAGACACAAGCCTTATAATAGCATAGAAAAACATAATGGTAATGCCCTTCATCAACTTCCAACACATGAAAACAGATACCTGCATCTGCACGAGAAGTTCAGTCTTGATACGTCTCGAAGCTTCACTCTCATTGCCCTCTCCACGTTGACCACACAAGGAATCTATTTCATCAACGAAAATGATTGAAGGAGCACTTTCACGGGCCATTTGGAAAAGGTTTGAAACAAGCTTTTCACTCTCACCCATCCACTTTGAAACCAGATCTGATGAAGAAACACTGGGGGGGGGGGGGGGTTCAAAACCAGCAAGTTACGGTCTAATCACAAACATAATCAACAACAGAACAGGTGAGATGTTTAGAGAAAGGCAAGAAACATGACAGCAGCAGCAAAGAATATTGCTCCCTTTAGAAGGGGGAAAGGAGAAAAGCATGCATGAGACTAAGACGGAAATTAAACATCAAACTGACAGATGTTTATCTTAAGGCATACATAGAAAGGTTTATTTTGTAATTAAGAAAATATATACCTGAAAAAAGTGGACTCTGCTTCAGTTGCAACAGCCTTGGCCAAGTATGACTTTCCAGTTCCAGGTGGCCCATACAAAAGAAAAGCCCTCCAAGGTCGTCTCTTACCTAAAGAGAGCAAATGGAGGATGCATCAGTTTAACAAAACAAAATAAGTCGAATTTGTGAACCAAAATGTTTACAAATTAAATAGAACAAAGGAAGGAATAGCTGCAAATGTGACCGAGTTCCTTCTCAGAAATCAGCAGTAGTGTAAAAGAAGCATAAAGGCAATAGCCATTTCTATGCCCTCATTTTAACTGCTCTTTCAAAATGAAGAACGTCAGCTATTCAAAGCCTTTGCTACAACATGTAAAGTCATTACCAAGTACACGGGTGAATTGATGAGCCACTAGATAAAATGACGATGCCAATAAGATGGCCCAACATTATGTGGTGATAACGTACATGGCTCAGTTAATTTCCTTTGAGGCAGAATAAGCAGCTCATGGAAGCCAGATGAATAGCACCTCCATAGGCAATTGTCAATCATTTATCAGAGGTCTCTCATGTCTACCACATTCACAAATATGGGTTCTTATATGCATGCAGTGGACGCATGTATTCCAGTATCCACATTCAAAGAAGAGTGCATGGGTGGGCAGGTTGGTGTGCTTGCTTGCAGAGATGGGTGAGAGTCACAAGAATGCATGTGTGACTCTGTGTGTCTGTGAATGGTGCCACTAGATTCTTAAAAGGATTTGTTAAATTTGTTCATATGATGGAGCCAAAAATTCAAAACGGTGACACCAGCAAACATGGAACTTTCTCATTGATGATTTATCAAAGATAATATGAATACAAATTAACAGGTTGTCATACAAATACAGATGGCCAATATTTGCAATCTAAAGATCAAATGAAAAGCAGCATGGATTTCACTGATGGAAGGTTGTCCTAACAGAGTAGGGTGATATATTTGACAGCAATAATATGCAAATTATAAATTCCAAAATTATATGGTAATTGAGGGATACAGGACTTGAAAAGAAAATGATGAAACCACCTCTGAAAAACAAAGATCAAAATCCCTCTAAAAATCTAAATCTCTTTCCCTCTCATTGATATGAAGTTCATATAATAGTACACTATTGTGAAAGTAATCATAAACTGCACTGAAAGAAAAATCGAAATACAACCAAGTGAATAGTGAGAATTTCTAAGATCCAGAAAGGCATTTCCTAGTATGGTGTTCCTCTTCATGATGTTATGATGGTATAAATTCACAACAGGTTGGTATACTCAAGAGTTGGACATCATTGGGACACCAGTAATGGTTTTACAAGAGAAAAGGAAAATGAAAAGGGCAGCAATGGTGTAAGAAGTTGATTAACCATGCATACCTTGCCATTTATGTGGCTGGCGAGAGGTTTCAATTCTGGGGCGATAACTGGTTATCATGGGAGTTTTAGCCATGATGATAGTAGTTCAGCAGAGAAGCAAATTTTCTCTTTTCAGTTTAGAAACAGAACAAAAGTTAGATTTATTCACTTAATTTAATTCCAGAAGCTAAATATGCATCTCTCAGAGGGTGACCAGACAGTGCTTCCATTAGCAGTGGTAGAGGATTTTCCAGGTGAGAAACAGGTGCTAGATATTTATAATTTTCATTCAAATTTTGAATTTATCATTCATCGTTTATCTTCTAAAAGGAATTCATCATTTCAGTGTAATGAACATGGAACAAGAAAATACAAAGCAATGCTACCAAAACCATGAAAATGAATTACCCTCCCACTCTATCTAAATCATAACAAAGGACAAATGACATTCATATTAACTACATTCTGGGCAAAATAAAAACACTAGACTCAGCAAAGCAGCTACGTGGAGAAAACAAATTAGCAAAATACCCAACATAATAACAGATTATAAACATAGAAATCACGTTCCATTCAGCACAATACAATACGGAGTCAATTAGCCGATTAATAACCACACCAACGCAACTCTCACGTAGCACAGAATGAACCCAGTCTTTAATCCCCATTTATCAGAAAAATCACAAACTGATTTCTAATTAATCAATCATAGCAATCCAAACCAATTCACAAAACAACTAGCATAATATAAATGTTTCCTCCTAAAACACCACACAAATACTTCCCATTTTCAAGCACAACTCGCCAAACCCAAGAAAACCCAAATCAGCAAAAACGCAAAATACCGACCTGTAAAAAACTGAGGGAACTTCACAGGCAAAATAACGGCTTCTTGCAAAGCCTGTTTAGCACTCTCAAGCCCAGCCACGTCATTCCACTTCACATTAGGCTTTTCCCTCACAATCGCCGAATTCAATCCAGCTCTCAACTTATCTTTCTCCGGATCATCCCCATCCTCGCCATCTTTAGGCTTAGTCTTTGCCCTCGTCGCAACAGCAGCATCCCCATTAGAATTAGGGCCAGGACCTCCTTCATCAAGAACAGTCCTGATCTCCTCCGCCCGACGAAGATACTCGGTGAATTTTTGAGTAATAGCTTCACGAATTTTAGGGTTCTTCTCGTATTTCAAGTGGGTCTTGAAGTATTCAAGTGCGTTCATGTATAAAGGAAACGCCTTCGAGTAATTCCCTGCATTGTCTTCTTGTACCGCTTGTTTCACGTACTCTATTGCTTGTTCTTTGAAATTGCTGTACATAGCTAGGGCTTGATTTTGATTCGATTTATGAGAGGATTGATGATGGCGATTGCATGAGAGATTCCAATTTCGGAGAAAAAGTTTCAACCCTGGAAATTAGGGATTTTGTTGATAGGAGAGACCGGGGATGGGATATTTGAGAGGAGGGAGGGGTTGGAGAGGAGGGAAAGGAAGGGAAGGAATGAAGGAAGGAAGGAGGGGAGGATTAAGGAAAGTGGGTTGTGATCTAAATCTTAGGTTTGCTAAGTTCACCGATGACTAGTTTGCGAGTCAATGATGGCCGTGGTGAATTTAATTAATAAATAAATAAATAAAATCTATTTAGCATTGAAAATTTGAATTTGTTGCCCCTTTCAAAATTTGAAGAGGTAATTTCATGTAAGCCCTCGATTTACTGGATTTAAAGGTATATGAGTCTAATTGTGTGTTTATTTTTGTTCTTTGATCTGTTTTTTATTTTTTTTATTTTAAAAATATTAAATTAATGTTTTCCATATATTTCTAATATGCAAATGCTAAAAATTAAAAAAAATACATATAACAATTTATTTTAATATATTTTTAATTAAAAAGCATTTTTATAATAAAAAAATTGCACTTCATTACTAAATATATTCAATTATCAACTATGTAGTATCCGACCAATTTCAAATTTTATATCCATAAAGAATTTTTTATAACAATGTGATTTGATTCGCACTTCATTTATAAATCAAAATTTTTCTCTTTTCAGTTTAGAAACAGAACAAAAGTTAGATTTATTCACTTAATTTAATTCCGGAAGCAAAATATGCATCTCTATCATAAGGTGGCCAAACAGTGCTGAATCATCAGCAGTGGCAGAGGATTTTCCAGGCGCTAGATATTTTATAATTCCCGTTCAAGTTTTGGATTTATCTTCCATCGTTTATCTTCTAAAATGAATCCAGCAATTCAGTGCAATGAACATGGAATAAAGAAATACAAAGCAATGCTACCAAAAACATGAAAATAAATTACCCTTACACTGTATCTAAATCATAACAAAAGACCAGTGAAATTCATCATTAATTTATTGTTTAAGGTTGTGTTGTATGGTTGTGATTGTTTTTTAATATGTTTTTTATGTATAAATATATTAAAATAATTTTTTATTTTTTAAAAATTATTTTTGATATCAACACATCAAAATAATATAAAAATATTAATTTAAAAAAATAAAAATATTTAAATTTTTCTAAAAATATTTTTAAAATGCAAAATAACAGCTTCTTGCAAAGCCCGTCTAGCACTTTCAAGCCCAGCCACGTCACTCCACTTCACATCAGGCTTTTCCCTCACAATCACCGAATTCAATCCAGCTCTCAACTTATCTTCCCCGGATCATCCCCATCCTCGCCATCTTCAGGCCTTGTCCCAGGAAGATTGAAGGATGTCATCGGTAAGATCGTGGGTGGCTTTTTTTCTGATGCCCTGGTTTTTCCATTGTCTCTGTTTCTATCAAAGCATCAAGGAGTTGTTCACTGATAGAGACCCACCCATGTTGTCACCGACGAAGAGATTCCTGATCGATTCAATTCAAGTGGACATGAATTTTGGATCCAAAGAGGTTACATGTCTAGATCCCTTTATAGGAATGACAGTGACTTTCCAAATAGGTTTATTCAAACAAATACGGTCCTTAAATCACTGCTGATGGCTAATGATTATTGTTTACATTTTAAAAGTTTAAAAAAAAATAAATTTTTTTATTTTTTTTATTTTAATTAATATTTTTTAATGTTATCAAATCATTTTAATGTGTTAATATTAAAATTAATTTTTAAAAAATAAAAAAATATTTTAATATATTTTTAAATAAAAATTAAAAAATATTATCACTGCCGCAATTTCCCAGATAATTTAGACAAAAGAAAAACATGAGTTTGTCTACGCGGGGGGCTCTTCTCAAGAAAACATAAAAATAAGGGGGGCAAGGTGTGAGTGTAGGTTCAAGGATCCGGAGTCGATAAAAAATTAAATTAAATTAATTTTTTTTAAAATAATAATTGAATTAAAAAAAAACCCATCAATTTGATTTAATTTGTAATATTATTTTTTAAAAAAACTAACCAAATCATTTTTAAAAATAACCAGAATTATTCCAGAAATTTGACTGTGTTAATAAAATAACTAATAATACTCTATTTGTTACTTCTAGAATCCATTTAAAATAAATAAATATAGTTAAAAGAGAGAAATATTAGGTGTAGATATTCTTATTATTTTTTATGAATTATGATTTTCATTTTTTTTTGTTAATTTTTTTTTAAAGTGAGTTAAAAAAATAACTAATAAAATATCACTAATTAATATCTCAACACTATAAATATTTTTGAATTCTCCACCAATATTTTTTTAAAAAAAAACATTGGATTTCATTAATTTCATCATCCATGAGACAACTTGCAAAACAAATACAACACCCACCTTGAACTCTAATTGGTTTTGTCCTTTTAATCTTAACATTGCAAACACATGAAAAAATCTAAATCTAAACCTTGAATTTGTATGCATTCAATGTTTCTAGCAGCAGCATCTTTATCCAACGCGTAAATAGAAATGGTCCAACTTCAACAACTCATCCTTAAAATAAATAAATAAAAACATAATTCCTAACAATAACCTTAATTAATTCACCCCTGAATATACGTGACTTAAACGGCTTCTCCAACATCTTGACGGCTACAATTTTCTTCTTAAATCTTAATTATCACGATATAAAGAGAATCAACATTTCTCTAACCTTAAAGAAAACCGAAGGAGACAGAGAGAGGAAAAAAAGAGAAGGTGTGTGGGAATCCTCTCTGAAACAGGATTCCTTTTCCCTTTCCACACCAGAAGTTCTTCCCTTCTCTTCATATATAATTTTCAACCCTCTCTCTTTCTCGTTGCCTTTTGCTCTTCCCTCGAATTCAAAACAGGTAATATGTTTGATTGGTTGTAGCCGAGCGCAGCTAGCGTTGTTGTTGTTGTTGTTGTTGTTGACTGTTTCTAAATCTTAGTTTTTTTTCTTTTTTCTTTTTGTGTGTTAGATTAAAACAAGGAAATCAAGAAATCTTGAAAGACAATGGCAGAAGAACAACACCGATGCCAAGAACCACGTCTCTGCGTAAACAACTGCGGTTTTTTTGGAAGCCCAGCAACTCAAAATCTGTGTTCTAAATGTTATGGTGATCTTCGTCAATCACAGCCCCTGGATCAGCTCCTAGCCCCATCATCATCTGCTTCTGTTTCTTCCTTTTCATCCCCAACCGTTGATGTTATAAAGAACCAGATAGCTCCCGTGTTGGTGGTGGAAGGTGATGAAAAAGGGGAGTTTGAGGCTGAACCTACGGTTGTGGTTCCACAGCAGAAGCCAAATAGGTGCTTGACATGTAGGAGGCGCGTAGGGTTGACGGGATTTAATTGCAGGTGTGGTATGGTGTTTTGTGGAACGCATAGGTACCCAGAACAACATGATTGTGAGTTTGATTTTAAGAGCTTAGGTAAAGAACAGATCGCTAAGGCTAATCCTGTTGTTAAGGGTGAGAAGCTTCAAAAGATTTAATGGAGGTCTCCTAATTCTGCAATTTACGAATTCCATCGTGATGTCGGCCGGTGGCGGTGTTAAGAGGAAGTGGTGGTCGTGGGGTTGGTGGCTGTTGGGGGTATTGTTGTAGTTATGTGTAGTTATGTGGTTTGTGTAAATTTCAAATATTTAATGATAAGATTTTAGTATTTTCCTTTTTAGAAAAAAAAATCACTTGGGCTGTTCATTTTTATTGAATAATTTGGGGTGTTGATTGAAATGAGAATATTAATTATATCGTTTTCTTTTTTGGTTTGAACTTGGAATAGTGTATTGGTTTAATTTAGGTCTTTTGCTGGGAAGTATACTTTTTTTATAAAGTAAATTTTAGAAAATTAAATTCTGAAAATGTAAATTGCTTTTTGATGTTTGGTAATGTAATAAAAAATAAATTAAAAAATATTTTCAAGTATTTGATTATGTTATAGAAAATGAGCTGGAAAATAACTTATTAATATTTTATTTTTCTCAAGTTTATTAAAATAATAAGAAACAAATCTTACAAATTAAATGGTTGAATGTGAATGAAATTAAAAAAATATATAATTTCATAAATTATCTCAAATAAAATAAATAATAATCAAAATAATAAAGATTAAATCTAAAAAATAAAAAAAATAAAAGATGAAGAAATTAAAATAATAATAATCAACATTTCATAAATTATTTCAAATAAAATAAGTAACAATCAAATGAATGAGGACCAAATTTGATAGATAAAAAATCTCAATAAAAAATGATAAAAAAAAAGTAAATAGAAATTATAAAAATAAGAACCAAAATTAATATAAAAATTAAATTTTAAGATATGAAATTGAAAAATAAATATTTAAAACAATATATATATATATATA
>Ga0325410_1003681_pt1 | contig 17336 bp, 13 predicted proteins | sample PopdelMetagenome_16_FD_206182 | JGI IMG/M metagenome (GOLD analysis project Ga0325410, IMG submission 206182) | Populus deltoides microbial communities from Bellville, Georgia, United States - Xylem-PdIQD-R3 | ecosystem: Host-associated > Plants > Phyllosphere > Stem > Wood/Secondary xylem...
AATGTCAGCTGACTTAGGTGAAGTCTTTTTAGAGTTGAGACTATGGACGTGCAATTGTATCTCAAGGCTCACATTTTTTTTTTTAATTTTCTTGATGCCCTTCCTGATTGACAAAAACAAAATCAATTATATTGCAGTTCAATCTAGAATAACTGAGCTCTTTAATATTATTATCGTGATGATGCTTTCAAAATCCAGAATGTAAAGGATGTTATTTTTCGCTGTATTTGAATGATCATAAATTCATGTCAATTTTCTATTTTTCATAACTGATGATTCTAGGATTGGTGACAGAGATTAGATTTCCTGCAAAAATAATATATTTTTAGGAATTTTAGTGACATTTTAATAATTAAATCAATGACTTTATTATGAAAATTTATGGTAAATGAGCATTAAATTCTAAGAATAAAAATGCTTCCTTTTGTTTTGTTTATGTATCATAAATACTAAGAATAAATTTTGAGAAAGAAGATTGTGAATCCCTTGCTTGGGTTGTTCAAAGTGTATTTATAAGTTTTTTCTTTTCTTTTTCGAGGGGCTGTAAGTCTTTTTCTTCTCCATCCAAGTGGGAGGTATGGAGAATTTTTTATCTCTGTTTTTCTCATTTATCTCAGAAGAAATTCATGAATATATACAACATTTATGAGTCTAATTTAGGAAAGCTATTAACTACACATAAATAGGTATTACTTCCAGATTCTAATTCAACTGGAAAGAATATTTGTCTTTCTGTTTTCATCTCCTACAAATTAGATCCAAATCATCCTTAATTCTTTCAGAATCTTCAACACTCCCCCTTAAGCTGGATAGAAGAGATCTTTCATCCTAGCTTGTCCAAGATGCTTCTGAACGAAGGATTCTGAACACCTTTGGTAAATATATCAGCAAGTTGTCCCCCAGTAGGAACATATGGCGTGCAAATCAATCCATTATCCAATTTTTCTTTGATGAAATGTCTGTCTACTTCCACATGTTTAGTTTTATCATGTTGAATTGGATGTGCTATTCCAATGGCAGATTTATGGTCACAGTACAACCTCAATAGCTCATCCCACTTGATTCTTAGATCCTATAGGACAATCTTCATCCATAGTAACTCACAAATTCCAAATGCTATTAATATGAACTTTGCTTCTACACTTGATTTTGACACAACATTATGTTTTTTGCTTCTCCACATCACAAGATTTCCTCATAGTAGAGTATAATAACTTGATGTTGACCTTCTATCCATTAAGGCACCAACATAATCAACATCTGTATATAGCATTCAAGTTTCAGATTCTCATGCTTCTTATATAGAATTCTTTTCTAGGAGTAGACTTTAAATATCTGGAGAGTCTATAAATTGCCTGCAGGTGTGAATCTTTTAGGTTGTGCATGAATTGATTCACCAAGCTCATTACAAAGACAATGTTTGGATGAATGTGAGCTAAGTAAATCAGCTTACCAGCTAACCTAAAGTATTGACCCTTATTAGTTGTGGTTCCTTCCTCATCATTGTCAAGCCTATGCTTTAGATCAATAGGTGTCTCATATGGTTTGCAATTTATCATTCTTGTTTTCTTTAGAAGATCAAGAATATATTTCTGTTGGGAGATAAAAATTCCTTTTTCTGAATGTGCCACCTTTATACCAAGAAAATATTTTAGCATCCCTAGTTTTTTTTATTTCAAATTCTACAGCAAGTCTCTTTCTTAACATGTCTCTTTCAATAAGATCATCACCTGTTATTATGATGTCATCAACATAAACAATCAAAATAGTAACTTTCTTTGAAGTGGAGTGTTTAATGAACAAAGTATGATCTCATTGACTTTGTCGATATCCCATTGAAATCATGGCTTTTATGAACCTTTTGAACCATGCTTTAGGTGATTGTTTTAAGCCATAGAGTGCCTTTTTTAGTTTGCAGACTTGGTTAGGAGGAAGAGAGTGGCTGGATCTTATTGGTGGATCAATAAAAACCTCCTTTTCCAACTCTCCATGTAAGAAAGCATTCTTTACATCATATTGTTGTATACACCATCCAAAATTAGTTGATAAAGAAAAAAAATTCAAATGGTGTTCTCTCAGCAACTGAAGCAAATATCTCTTGGTCTATCCCAAATATTTGTGTATATCCTTTTGCAACCAACCTGACTTTATACCTTTCTAGGCTACCATCAACTTTATATTTCAGGGCATAAACCCACTTACACCCCACTGTTTTTTTCTTTTGGTAACTCAACTATTTCCCATATTTGATTCTTTTCTAGTGCATTTATCTCTTCTCTTAAGACAGTTTTCAATTCTCTTTTGTTAGAGCCTCATGCAAGGTTTTCAGAATAGGTATAGTATTTATTTTTAAGAGAAATACTCGTGTGATGGTGAGAATTTTTGGAAGGATATAAAATTAGCTATAGGATATAAAGGATTTTTAGTGCATTCTCTTATTCCTTTTCTAATAGCAATTAATTGATCAAGGTCATTAATATCAGGAGTAGATGAAGATGGATAAAAAAGTTGATCAAGGTTATTAACATCAGGGAGCATATAAAGATGGATGAGAAAGTTCATTACCCTACTTTAGTTCAGATTCTTGAGCTTGCAAGAGTGTTTGGTCAGGCTGTATTCTCCTTCTATATACTTGAAAAGGTCGAGTAGCAGTAGTTTCTAACTGTAAAGATTCTTTTGTAAGATTTGGAGACTCAATCAGATTGGTTTCTGGTTTTAAAGATTCAAGATTTAGAGACTCAACAGAAGGTGAAATAAAAGAAGATGATTGATGCTGAGCTGGGATTTGGAATGAAAAAATATCTTTTATTCTTATCTTCTGTGTTATCCTCCCCCTGAAGATAAGACCTGTGAAAATAAGATTGGTTTTCATCAAAAGTTACATCCTTTGACATAAAGATTTTCTTTGAAGATGGATGATAACATTTGTAACCTTTTTGTATGTGATGACATATCCTATGAAAACACATTTGAGAGCTCTAGGATCAAGTTTGCTTCGTTGATGTTTGGTGCAACCATATTATTCGAGTGTATATCAATGAGAGGACCTATCACTTTGGCATGACACAACTTTCATTTAAATCCTGACGATTAATTGAGTTTTGAAGTTTGCATGTAAATAAATTCATGAAAATTTATACTTTTTATCCTTCTTGAGTGTATTCTTGTTTATAATGCATATATTCTTGGATATTGATGGGAGATTAGGAGATTAGTCATAGTGATTTGATTTAATTTAATTTCAATTTGATTTTATCTATCCTTTCTCGAGGACGAGCAAGAGCTAAGTGTGGCGGTATTTGATGCAACATTATTATTTGATAGTTTCACCCACATTTAACTAGTGTTTTGCCTATGTTTTATATATAAAATGCCTTGATATTATTTGTTTTATGTTTTGAAGACACTTTTGGATGACAGATGCAAAAAGGAGTAAATTAGAGGTAATTGACAAATTAGACCTTCAGTCGATGTTTTGTGTAGAGCATGAGCTTTAGAGGTCGAAATGAAGTGATTCTAGTGGCATTAAAAATCTAACATCCATACATTTCTGGGCCTCTAAGGCAAGAAAATAAAATAAGGAAGAGCATGGAAATCGTAGCCTTCAAAGTCAAATCTTGCAATCTGCCAGTGTTGACCTTCGACCATTCCAATTTGAATATTTGAAGCTATAGAAGTCCATTTGATGCAAACTCAATTGTTTTAGATTCCTGACTCGAAGACCTATTAATGCTCCAAATTTCAGACAAAAAATGTCATATGAGGGAGATATGATTTTTCAAAGATGACAACTTAATTCTGCTAGCAAACAGGTTTCATGAAAAAATGAGTTCAAATTACATTTTGAAGCATCTAAACCGACATCCAAGTTTTTATTTCAGAAATTTAGCTCCTTTAAGTCAAAGCTTGAAGATTTCATGCAAGGCTATTTCTCTTTTTTAGGAAAATAGTTATTGAAGTACTTAAATGTAAACTGTCTACTTAAGGGAGGGCTATTTTGTAAAATAGAGACTAGAGTTTCCTAGGATGTAAAAAGAATGAGAGAAGAGAAGTGGGGAGCCAGCCAAGAAGAGAAAAACATCCCCTTCCTCTAAGAAACCTGAAATCATGCATTCCTCCTTCTTTTTTATTAGTTGTTCAACAAATATGCAAGACTAAACTCTTTTTCTTGGTTGCAAGGACACGGAAACCTTCGGATTTCAAGAACTGTGAGATTTATTTTACCTTTTCTTTCTAGTTTATATGATGAATATGTTTGTTCTCCTATGCTTATTTTTTCTATGATTGCTTATTTTAATTGCTAGAGCGGACTCTAAGTTATTATTGTAGACAATCTATTGCTAAGTTTGATATCAAAACCAGAGTTGTGGTATATGAACTTGTGAAGCAACCAAGTTTAATAATTGTGGTGAATCTATGTTATTAATCTTAGGGAGAACATTTAATCCAATCAAACATAGACTGCGAACAGTTATGTTTTCTTAATTACTCAACTTATCTAGTTCTTAAGGCTGCCATTGAATTAAATTACTAGTGCGGATGCTATGGTTGTTTGATAGTTAGGGTTAGTTATACGGCGGATCCGTTAACTAACCAATGTTAAGAAGAGATAAATATTCAGAATATAAATTGATGTTTCATTTCCATGATCAGTTCTGATTTCTGTAGGTGGATGTGTGCTTGCAACCAAGGTTTATTCTCTTGATAATTTTTTGATTTTATTAAATTTTATTTGATAGTTTTCTGTTTTCTTTTGCTTTAGCCCAGATAACATCCGAATCCCCCCCAAATGGCATTTTTTCTAGCATAAAAATCTGACTTGAATCTTCCTCGTTGGATTGACCCTTGCTTGCTCTATACCATCTTATGTGTTGTGTTTGAAGTTAGGGTAATTAATTTGTGTAACCGTGACATTGCAACAGAGGGTAGTCGTTGACATTAAAAAAAAAACCTAACTTACTAACTGTTTTTTTTTCAATTATTAAAACCATTTGACAAAACTGTTATTAGGATGGCAGAGTAAAGAGGAATTTTATTGACTCTTGAGACGCATCTTAGTAAATATTCTTATCAAGGTCTATCAGAATACCTCTTGAAATATTCAGGTTTACAAACTCTCGCATTGTTATCACTTGATTCTGCTCATATACTTATTTAACAAGTATTCTTAAACCTTCATTTTCACACACACACTTTAACATATGATTGTAAGTTGCACATTGAATTATTACATTATTTATGTTCTTTTGTTAAAGGTAACAACTAAGAAAAAGGGATAGTATATAATTTGCAAAAAAAAATATGATAATAAAAACGTAGATAAGTTTGGTTTCGTAGCCTCCTTAACCTAAACAATTAAGCTCAAAGGGGTGTTTTAACACCTAATACCCTAAAGTCAACTGACTTGGGAGCTATTGGCCCAGTGCTTGTTACATGGGTTAAGGAGAAAAGCTTAAGGGAATCAAACATTGCACTATCTACGTATCAATATCTGCAACCCAAGATACTAAGCTCGTAGGGGTGTCTCAACACCTAATGTCTTAAGACCAACTGGTCTGGGAGTTATTAGCCGAAAGCTCGTTACATGAGTTAAAGATGCATTGTGTTTTAAGTTATATGCATACATATTTTAAAAAAAAAGAAAAAAAAAGATAATAATCTCATCCCAAGAAAGTTAACCTTAGAAAAACATTAGAACAAAATATTGTTTTCTTCCAATAAAAGCCTCATCATCTATGTTTTCATACATTAAGCACATAAAAAGAAGGTTTATTAATATCTTGTTTCGACAGTATGAAGCAGATAAATAAATCTAATGAGAATTTGTTTATTAAGATAGATGAATGGAAGTTGAATGATGAATACCTTGCTTTTTGGGTTTTGTACATTGTTTTTCTATTTTAACACTTTGATTGCTAGGGACTGGTAATAAGCTGGTTAGGGGGTGTGATTAGTACTTAAAAGTGCATTTTTATCAAGGTTTTATATCATCATTTTACACTTGAAGTATCAATAACTCCTTAACTAGAGCATGTTTTATAATAACAAGTCTGATAATATAAGATACCTTTAATTTATGGTAAATGTTCATTTTAAATGCAGGCCTATCACATAAATCGAAGGATTGATTGATGAGTTTAATTACTGAAATTGAGAAGACAAAGAGAGGGCTAAGCTTAGAAAAGAGATGCTGGTTGAATTCAAATTGGAACACCATTCGGTTATTGGATCATAACTAGAGCTGTAGAATTGGATTTAGGTCTGGTTTATATGGATAGAAAGCTAAGACATAGGCCTAAAATTTTCATGAGAGTCCAAGACTCAAAAGGACCATTTTCAAGTTCAAATTGTAGCAACAATAGAGAAGTCAGAATCTGTCATGTAGCCCAGACACTGTTCAGTGTTCAACCCATATCTTGAGTTATAGAAGTCAAAATGACCTCATTCTTTTTTGTTGGAAAGCTAAGATAATTTTCCAGAACTTTCATGAAGATTATCGGTTCAAATTCTGATGTTAGCAATGACATTTTCTGCAGACAAAAAGATAAGGATTGTTACCAAGTTAAGAGGTGGCCACTCACTCAACAATTAGTCATCATATCAATAGTTTTGAATTTTGGCCTATAAAAGGAGGCATTTACCATGCATTTAGGCATCTTAGTTTTTAGACCAAGATCATAATGTTGCTTTCTTTGTATTTTTGTAAAGTTTAAGTTTTGAGTAGTTCTACAAAGATCTTGTTTCGGGAGTTTCCTAGTTCCACAAAGATCTTTAATGAGTTGCAATATAATCTCCAAATGTGGCGATGTAACAGCCTTGTTGGTTAAATTAATTTATCCGTTTAACTTTCACATAGAGGGTAAATGGAGATTTTTTTTTTTACATTGAGTTCACCAAAATTTCAAGTCTCCCTTATACCGAGAGGTCCCAAGGTATCAACAATATACCCTACACACATTTATAATCACAACCCACCCATAAACACATCCACAATTGGTCCAATTCAACCATTTAATTCATTCGAGAATATACTCGAGACAAAGCTTCATACTCAATCTCCATCTCATATCACATGCATAAATTAGTAGTTAAAAGAACTATCCAAGCACTGAAATTTCATATATAAACACAACACAGTTTAGCATTCTAAACATAAGCTAGTACATTATAATATCCCAAGCATATATTGATACATTTAATATTACAAACACAAAATAATACAATGAGTATACTATTATATTCAGCTTACATGTTTACTGCACAAAACAATTACTTGAATAATCTCTAAGTTCCTAACTTATATAAAAAGGGATCAAAGAACCTAAATTCTACTCCTGACGTGAATAGGAGGGACCTGCAAAACATAAATTTTTCATATAATTAAAAAAAAATACAACCAATTTCACGAAAGAAAAATTATACAACACATCTATCTACTTAAGTCATATGCAATTTTATACACCACAAATAGCCCCTTTTAAGGATTAGCAAATTTGTTCCCTTTAACTATGCCCCTCTTTTTTTTTTATAATCCAAGCTCTGATCGAGGGTATTCACCCTGCCACTTCTCCCCACATTGGGAAGACTACTGTCGACACTAATGACCCCTATTAGTGTATTTATTTCCATGTCTTGGGGTCAACTAATCAAATTCATGAAAATGTCAACACTAACACGATCGTTGGTGTTATTAACTATTTTTAGGCCGAAATAGTTAATCAATGTTCCATGTTACCTTGGGAGGTCCTTGGGTATGCTGATGTCAAGGATTCTTGACATAATTAGCTTTCACCTCAGAAAGCTAATGAAGTCCCATAAATGTTTCCGATATCGACGGCACCCGCCAATATCATTAACTATTCTGAACTCGAATAGTTAATCAAGTTCTATATTCCTCCTCCAACGAACCGGTCATGCCGATGTTAGCCAACTTGGCTAACATCATTAGCCTTCCGGATCTGGGACAAGCTAATCAAATTCAAGGAACAGTCATTCCTAAAGTTCATTTTTACTGTCAATTTCCTCCAAAAGGACCCATAAATTAAATCTAGTTCTCCGTTTCCATTTTCCCATCGTTTAACCTTTCATTTTCCCCTTTTCTTTTCCTCTTCAATAAGCACCAAAATTTATAGTTAAAATAATTATTAACTATAGGAGATATAGGTACCGAGTATCTATCTACTATAGACGCTCGACTTGCGTTCCCCTGTTGTTGTTACACTCCTCCCGCAGTTCCTCCTAAAACCACAAACACCTATCATTATTCCATATTAGTCCACATATCACAACACAACAACAACAATGGCAATAATATTCATTTCTCTTTTATCATTCTTTTCTTTCTCACCTACATTCCTCATTATTATCCTTTAACATTTTCAACTCATTAGGAGCCCAAGTGGACATCATGAATTCAATTTTGATCATAGTTTATTTCTTTTTTAAGATCAAGACACGATGTTACACACTTTACAAAGGGATTAAGAAAACAAATTCTACCTTTGATATGGCTAAATTTCGTTGTTTTATTGACTTGGCGAAATCTGCCAACAGGAGTCGGATTCGTTGGAAAGCTACACTCCTAGCTACAACTCTTATGAAGAGATTGTCCCTAAGTTTTTTTTTTCTGGGGCCCGAATCTCCTCTGGAAAGGAGGTGATGAATCTGACCAGATTCATCAATGATTTTCAATTAAGCTTTCCACTATGCCTAATTTATGCATCATGAACACACAACATACCAGGATTTTTTTCTCCTTCTTTCCCTCACTTGGCTCTTAGTTGAATTTGGCTTAAGGGAACTAAGGGTTGCTTTCCTCTTTTTATACACTCATCCACAACATTTCATCATTGTTTACCCCATGACAATATTTTTCAATGTTCTTATGGAACAAGAAGGAAAAATCAGAATTTCTCCCCTTCCTCTCTAACCCACCTTGGCCAGCCACTCTTGCTCCTTTGGCTATGGGTTTTTTTTTTTAAATCTTCTTTATATAATTTCATCCTTTTAGGTAACTTATGCAACTCCTATCCATTTAATTCCAATTATTTTCGCATTCCCCTAATTTTTTTACTCTAGAACCCTAATTGTTCAACTTGAAATCACTACACAATTATTATTTTTTTTTTATCAAATGTAAGAAATTGTATAGATCAAAAGTGAAACATAGCTAGAAACCAGCAAGTCAAAATATACAGACATGAACAAATAGGCTTGTTCAAGGGAACAGGCTCCCTAGGACAAGTAACCAACCAAATTACTACACAATTCTTAATTGAATTTAAATTAGCTTTCATAATTTATTTAGAACTACATACTTGAGGGAAATTTAGGTTTAATTTCTAGTTTGATTAAGGTTTCTCAACTCCTTTTTCATCACCTGCAGCTGACCCTCCCTTCTCCCTCTTTTCTTCACAAATTCTTCATTTTTATTCTTGTAAATCCTCTGCCCAAGTGTGTTTTCTCCACTTAATAATTCCAAGACTTATGTAGGTATACTAACTTAGGTGTTTTCTCCTAGGCTTGATGAAGGAAAATCTAAAATTTTCCTCCCTTCTTGATGTTGTCCAGTCGTCCATGGGAGAGAGAAGGAATGGGGTATTTATAGTCCCATTTCTTCTTAATTCCATTTTGGCCCCATCTTTCTCCATTTTTTCTCAATCAAGCCCTTTTTTGTTTCTCCAAAACTATTAAATTTTATCACCATAATTATTATCATTATTATTTTTTGTAGTTACACTATTTTTGTATTATAAAATTTTTAATTATTATAAATCCCTTTTTTTTGTATAATTTGTTCTTGGGTTTCACATTCTCCCCTCCTAACAAAAATTTCATCCTTGAAATTTAAACTGCATACCTCTTTTCAGGAAGAAGTGGGGGTATTTTTCCTTAATCTCTGATTCTCTCCCCCACGTTTCTTCCTCTATTTGTAAGTTCCTCCACAACACTCTAACCAGTGGTATTCTCTTATTTCTCAATATTTTTTCACCGCAATCTATGATCTTGACTGGCCTGGTCTCGAGTGTCAAATCTTCCCTTACTTCAATGGGAATTGGAGGTAACACTCAGGAAGGATCCACTTCCACCATTCGTAATAGTGATACATGGAACACATTATGAATCTTCTTTAGGTGTGCCGGTAGCTTCAAGCGGTAAGTAACCGGTCCTATCCTAGCTATCACCTCAAATGGGCCAATGTATCTCGGACCAAGATTTCCTTTCATTCCAATTCGAATGATGCCTTTCCAAGGTGCCACCTTTAAGAATACTATATCCCTTATTTGGAATCTAAACGTCTCCTCTGGTTATCCAAATAACTCTTCTGTCTATCTTGGGCTTCCTTCATTTTTTGCCTGATCACCCTTACTTTATCAATTGTTATTTGTACCGTTTCATGACCCAAGAGTTTCCTTTCTACAATTTCATCCCAACATATCGGAGTGCGACATTTCATCCCATAAAGGGCTTTATATGGAGCCATCCCGATAGAAGATTGGTAACTATTATTATACACGAACTCTACTAACGATAACAAGTCTTCCCAGTTTCCCCCAAACTCTAGCACACATGACGTTAGAAGGTCTTCAAGTGTTTGGATAGTTCTTTCATATTGGCCATCTGTTTGGGGGTGCAATGTCGTGCTCAGGTTCACCTCGGTTCTTAAAGCTCGTTGTAAGAATGGCCATAACCTCGAGGTGAATCTTGGGTCTCGATCTGACAATTGATAAGGGCACTCCATATAGTCTAATCACTTCATTCACGTATAATTTGGCGAACTTGTCTACAGGTTCTGTCATCTTGGTGGGCAAGAACAGAGCCGACTTCGTTAGTCTATCTACAACCACCTATATAACATCATGCCCCTTTTCCCCTTTGGCAATTTGGTTACAAAGTCCATGGCTTTATTTTCCCATTTCCATTCTGGAGTTGGTAGCGGTTGCAATTCCCCCGCCGACCTTTGATGTTCTATCTTCACTTGTTGACATATCCCACATTTTGACACATATTCTGATATCTCCTTCATTTTTGACCACTAGTAGTACTCCTTGAGATCCTTGTACATCTTGGTGCTCTCAGGATGGGTTGCAAAATGATATTTATGAGCTTCCTTTAATATCTCATTCTTTAAGACCTTACTCTCAAGTAAGTAAACTCGTCTGCCTATTGCCACCAACCCTCCCGGCAAAACTTGAAAAGATAACTCTTTGCCTTGCTCTATCTTTTTCTTGATTTTTCCTATGCCTTCATCTGTCAACTAGGCTTCTAGAACTTTATCCCGCAACACTAATCTAATCTTTATATGAGCCAATAGTGACCCTTCAGGACCCATACTTAACTGTAAGTCCATCTTTTTCATTTCCAATAAATTCTCATGTTCTGTGTTTCCTGTACCACCCAATATTACCTTCCCTTTTCGACTTAAGGCGTTCACCACTACATTGGCTCTGCTAGGATGGTAGTCAATTATGCAATCGTAGTCCTTTATCAATTGCACCCATCTCCTCTGTCACATGTTTAACTCCTTTTTACGACATTAAATATTTCAAACTCTTATGACCGGTGAAAATCTGGACTTATGTCCATACAAATAATGTCTTCATACTCAAAAGGCAAATACTACTGCTGCAAGTTCCAGGTCATGGACTAGGTAGTTCGTTTCATATAGCTTTAACTGCCTGGAAGCATAGGCGATCACCTTCCCATGTTGCATTAGCACACATCCCAAATCCCTCTTTAAGGCATCATTGTAAACCATAAACCCTTTTATTCCGGAAAGAAGGGCCAAAACGGGGGCTGATATGAGTCTTCTTTTCAACTCCTGAAAGCTCTTATCGTATTCCTTTGACCAAATAAACCTTACTTCTTTACGAGTTAACTTGGTTAGAGACGATGCTATTGTAGAAAACCCTTCGATAAACCTTCTATAATACCCCGCAAGGCCTAAGAAGCTTCAGATTTCGGTCACATTTGTGGGTTTCTCCCACTTTAGAACTTCCTCTACTTTTCCTGGGTCCACACATATTCCCCTTGCTGAAATAACATGTGTAAATCCCGAGAAAAAAAAAGGCTGGATTAAATTAAAGAAAACAAACTAAACTAAAAAGAAGTGGGGGCAAAACAAATACACTTAAAGAAAATGGGGCCTAAATGCAAATAAGAATAATTATAGAGCATAAATACTACCCTTCTTACCAAAAACAAACCTGCAACTATCGTGAAGAAAGAAGAGAGGGAGTTTTGGTATCTATTTTTACAGATCAAGAGAGAAACACCAAATTTTAAGAACCCATCCAAGATTAAGGGTTATAGGTACAATAAACACTGGTGGGCAAGGGATTAACTAGAAAAAATTAAACAAGAAGAGAAGAGGAAAGGGCTGGCTGTCATTAGAAAGAAAAGGAGGGATCGAGACCTTGATTCGTACTGGGTAAGATATTCTAAACATGGTCTTATGAGTTGTTTTAAAGTCGATTATGAATTGATGCCTGGATGTTAAATTATAGATTTGAGTTCTATAACTCCAGATATAGTTAAAAATCTGAGGAGAAGTCAGACAGTAACAGTTCAAAAACGAGATACTAACAATCCAAATATAAAGAAAGGAATGATAACTGGGGTTGGACAAAGAACGATAATATTAATGGATGAAATGAGAAAAACATCAAATATTAAGAAATGACTGAAAGAAAAACTTATTGGTTGTTGATATGGTTATTATAAAATATATCATTGAGTGAGGAAAATTTATGAGATAAACCTGTGATTTACAGGAGGGACCATAGGCGTGGTGCAACAGCAGCAGTAGGGGAGCACGAGTAGAGCTTCTATTGCAGGTAGGTGAATCACACCTATACCTTCTAGTTAAATTCCATGATTTAATATATATTACCAATGTGAAATGTGAATTACTGAATGTATGTGTATTCAAGGGGAAAGGTTGTTGTGTGAATTGCTAAGTGATGAAACTATCACTGACAAAGAAAATATGAGAAATGTGATTTGAGGCGTAAACTAGTATACATTTAGTGTATGTTAAGATCCTGGGTAAGGGGATCGCCATGTTTGGACTAACATACATTTAGTGTATGTTAGAATCCCAGGTAAGGGGATCACCATGTTTTGGTTAGCATATATTTAGTGTATGTTAGGATCCCGGGTAAAGGGATCACCGCGTATTGGCTAGCATAGATTTAGTGTATGTTAGGATCCCGGGTAAAGGGATCACCATGTATTGGCTAGCATACATTTAGTGTATGTTAGGATCCTGGGTAAGGGGATTAACTTGCATCAACTCCTATGGGGTGATACTGATGATACAAGTGAAATTGGTATCGGTAATGTGTTAAACAAAAATAATCATATTTGATCTTATAAAGTCTAGAATGGAGGTTAATGGTGGTAGAGTGCACAATTACTAATAGTTGAATAAGGAAGATATTCAAATGAAAACCAGAAAGGAGAAGTGAATAAAATATGAATGCATGTTACCTTGTTGATATTGTTAGATATTTGTGTTGTTATATTTATGTGATATTCACCTTTCAATAATATATATTTCATTTCAGGATCATCGCATGCACGACAGGAGTTGATCCTAACTTATATTCCCTTTTTATCATTTAGATTCTAGGGGGTATACCCTTGTATTTTGTAAACATTAAAATGTGGTGTAACTTAATTTGTATAATTAATGTTTAAATTTGATTGAATGAACTTAACTCTGTAGTTCATATAACCATATTTCATGTTTATGTATTTATATTTTTTTATCTATCCATAATGATATTTTGTTATATAATGTATATCATAAATATTTTTGTTGATAGGTGTGAGAATATTTGTGGAAATTGAAACCCAGGATGATTGGGTCGGGATTTAAGTTATGAGATGCGAGTTATTAGAAGTGTAAATAGGTTACATATCGATAACTTGGGACCTTCCGGTATAAGGGGACTCCGTTGAAATTTCGGTAGATTCTAATACGAAAACCATGAATAAAAAAATTAATTACTCTGTTTTTCGGTGGACATGAGATTGTTGTTTTTATCCCGAAATGAGGGATGTTACAACATGTCCCAAAAATATCACCTCTTTGAGCCAGAACTCACATTTATCTAGTTTTGCATACAATTTATTTTCTCTCAATATCTCCAACACCTTCCTCAAGTGCTTCTCGTGTTCCAAATAAGAGCTCGAATATACCAGTATATCATCAATAAACACTACCACACATTTATCTAAATAAAGCCGAAACACTCGATTCATTAGGTTTATAAATACCGTCGGGGCATTTGTTAACCCAAAAGGCATCACTAAGAATTCATAATGGCCATAGTGGGTTCTAAAGACAGTTTTTTGTATGTCATGTTCTCTGATTCTTATTGATTATACTGTAATCATATCTATCTTCAAGAATACTCTCGCACCCTTCAACTGATCTAACAGATCGTCTATCCGTGGTAGCGGGATGATGATTGTCGATACATGGTCAAAATGTACCATCCTTGTTCTTTACAAATAGCACTAGAGCTCCCCAAGATGAATTGCTCGGCTGTATGAACCCTTTGTCCAGCCACTCCTAAAGCTGAATCTTCAGTTCAATTAGTTCTATAAGGGTCATTCTGTAAGGGGATTGTGCTATAGCGTTGACCCTTGGAAGAGTCTTAATGGAAACTTCAATCTCCTTAATTGGAGGTAGCCCCGGTAACTCCTCCGGAAACATGTCTGAAAATTCTTTTACAATAGAGATATTTGCTAATTCTATGCTTCCCTTCTTTAATTCTCTTACATAAGACAACCAAGCAGGGCATCCTTTTCTAATCAGTTTTCCAACAGTCATGACCGAGATTATAGAGTTTGGAATCACCCTCCTCTCTCCCCTGAATACTACCCTTTTTCCACTCACATCTTGGAGGTTACGATATTTGTGAAAAAATCTACTTATGCCCTATATCTACTCAACCAATCCATTCCTGGAATCAAGTCAAAATCATATAATTCTAAAGGCATGAGGTCCACCCTTAGCTCTACCCCCTCAATGTATAGTATCACTCCCTTGTATACCTCATCAAAGTTTATATTTTTCCCCAAAGGTGTACTAACTCCCATCCCTACACTCAATCTACTTGGTAACACATTTAAATTACTGATAATTCAATGGGCCACAAAAGAATGACTAGTCCTAGGATTGATTAAAGCATAAACTTGTATTAAACCTAATTGTAGTGTACCTGCTACGACATCTAGCATTGCCCCCACATCTTTCTGAGTCATATGGTATATCCTACTCTGAGTCCTTTCCTCCTGGAACCTGGGTCGGCCCTCATTGGCACTTATCCCCGACTAATAAGGTCATACAAGCCGATCAACTGTCACTGATTGTTGCTAGCTTTGGGTAACCATCCCCTGTCCCTGTACTCTTTCGGTGGCTCTATGTGGACATTCTTTCTTTCTGTGACTTGTTTCTGCACAATGGAAACAATGTCTTCTCAAATACTGGCAGTCCCTCCATCGATGCCCTTTGCCTCTACAAACATAGCATCATTCTGGTGTGGTTAAACAATCTCCGGGGTGTTTCTGGTTACATCTCATGCATAATAGGTAGACAGGTCCCCTTTGCTCCATGAATCCCCTATAACACTTGCCTTTTAACGGGTCTGACCTCCCATGATCCCCCAATATTAACTCGTCTAGCGCCTCCTAAACTCCCACCATGAACAAAACTCCCCCCTTTTCTCGGGAGTGGCCTGAATGATGACCCGCTCTTATCTTTTTTCGAAGGAGGATTCCTCCCTATAGGAGGTATGAAATCCCTTCTTTTGAATTACGTAGTCTGACCCTGCTCACTTATTGACCTTGGGTGTCATTCATTACTCTTTCCACACCCTGAGAACCTCGCACTAACTCTCGGACTGACTGAAACTATATAGCCACTAACACGACCAAAAGATTGATGTCTTCTCCCAAGTGCAGGAGTGTCGAAGTAATAAATAACTCGGTAAGATCGGGGTCGAACCACAGGAAGGTTAATTATATAAATTATAAATAACAACAACAACAACAACAACAACAATAATAAGGAGAGCTTTGAGATGTGATATTGATGTAAGGATTAAACAAGGATAAAATAATTGTCAAGGTTAGAGGATCCACTAATGGTATTTCAAACAAGTATAGTATAAACTCTTTTTAGATGTAAGGATTAAACAACAATATAAATTATATAGTATAAACTCGTTTTAGATCGGAGTCGAACCACAGGAAGGTTAATTATATAAATTATAGATAACAACAACAACAACAACAACAACAACAATAATAAGTTAAAGAGAGCTTTGAGATGTGATATTGATGTAAGGATTAAACAAGGATAAAATAATTGTCAAGGTTAGAGGATCCACTAATGGTATTTCAAACAAGTATAGTATAAATTCTTTTTATTACTCAATTGGAAACCACACACAAAGGAGGTTCCAATCGGATTATAAATTGTTAACATGATTACATTAGTTATCTTATTCGAATAAGGCTAATACTTGTAAATGTTGTCAGGTATTCATGATTATAATTTATGTTAACAACAAATCAAGTTCCTTTCATAGCATAGGTGTAACATCCTCTACTTGGAGATAAAAACAACACTCTTATGTCAACCGAAAACAAATAATTTTTTTTTCTTATATATATATATATATATATATTCATGGTTTTCATATTAAAATTTACTGAAATTTTGACGGAGTCCCCCCTATACCGGGAGGTCTCAAGTTATCGACATACGACCTGTTTACACTTCTAATATATCGCATCTCCAACTCAATTCAACCCAATCATCCTGGGTCTCAATCCCACAAACATCACCATCCATATCAACCACAATGTTGATGATATACACTGTACAACAATTATCATTATGGATGGTTAAAGATATAAACATGCTTAATGGAACATAGTCATATAAACTACCGAATTAAATTCATCTATTCAAATTTAAACATCAATTATACAAATTGGGTTAAATAAAAGTTGTAATATTACCAAATATAAGGGTATACTCCCTAGAACCTAAATTACAAAAAAAAAAAACCTAAGCTAGAATCTACTCCTGACGTGCATGCGATGGTCCTGAAAATAAAATACATATTATTGAAATATGAATATCACAATAATATAGCAATACAAATATCCGACAATTTAAAAAGGCAACTGACACGACCAAAAGATTGATGTCTTCTCCCAAGTGGAGGAGTGTCGAAGTAATAAATAACCCGGCAAGACCGGGGTCGAACCACAGGGAGGTTTATTGTATAAATTATAGTTAACAACAACACAAT
>Ga0325410_1003682_pt1 | contig 17334 bp, 6 predicted proteins | sample PopdelMetagenome_16_FD_206182 | JGI IMG/M metagenome (GOLD analysis project Ga0325410, IMG submission 206182) | Populus deltoides microbial communities from Bellville, Georgia, United States - Xylem-PdIQD-R3 | ecosystem: Host-associated > Plants > Phyllosphere > Stem > Wood/Secondary xylem...
GGGTAGGAGATCAAAACAAGGAAGCGTAACAGATATCAAAACAGAAAGCAAGAATTCGTGGACGAGAGCAAGGGATGAGATCCAATCACTTTCTACCATCCCATTGGTCCACGTAGCTCTCACCTTCTAATCCCTCGACACATGTCTGGGACCAATCCTTCGCCCCGAATATTTATGCCTTGCACGTGGTCATGCCCACTGACGTCACTTTGTCGCAGAGTACACAGGGAAAGAAAAAAAAGAGCCGACGGTTCTCCGTCTCTGGTTTCAAATAGTGGTTTCTTCGTCTCTGATTTCAAAATGTTTTTTTTTCTTCTTTTTTTTTTTATTAAGAGTGTGCTTGGTATTGCGGTAGCTGTTGTGGTTGTGATTTGAAAAAAGTTGTTTTATAAAAAGTACTTTTAGTTGAGGTTGGTTTGAAAAAATAGATGTTTGGTTAAAACTGTGGTTAAAATTAAGGTTGAAAAAAAAAATAGTTTAATGTGTTTGGTTAAGAATGCTTTTGAAATTAAGATTATAAAATAATTTTAAATATATATATATATATTAATAGTTTTTAATTTAAATATTATATATTTAACGACTGTTATTACATTATGAAATGAATAATACTTAATATAAAATATTATTTATTGTTCTATTAAACTATCTACAATTCCATCACGTATGAAATACATCCGACAACATCACGTATAAAAGACTACAGTTGCATTGGTTTCGTAAGTACGCAACAACATCAGGTAAAATATTATCAGAAATAAAATTGGGATTGCGACCAAATTCTATAAATATTACATCATCAAGCGATCTCCTTCTAATTTATATTGTGTTATTGAATAATGTGAAACACTAGTTTTTTGAATAAAACACAATTAAAAATAAATATTTTTTTTTACTGGATCGGACCTAGTTCAATGTATTTTTATAGCTTTGAACCGGGTCCAATCTCCACTGTTCACGTGAACAGTGGAGGAACTCTACACTGTGCACTTAAGTGAACAGTGGAGAGTTTACTCTCCACAGGAGAAGAACGCAGGAGAAGAATTCGGGAGAAGCAGATAAAACTTGCTTCTCATAAACTGAGTTTCGACCTCAGTTTTTAGGTGGGACCCATGTGAAAAAAAGTGTGGTTTATAATAACCAAACACTGATTTTTAATATTTGCTTTCAACCGCTGCCGCTGTCGCATTACCAAACGGGGTCTAAGAACCCTCAGAACTTACTTTACTATTTTCTCAATTAGAGTTTTCTTGCACTGATTTTATCACTCAATCTGATCGATTCTATTTGATCAATTATTTTCTTAAGTGGGTTTTTTTAATCTGTTTGAAATTTTAATTGCATGAGTGATCATGGTGGTTTCTCGTGCTGGTGATTTTACGAGCATTTGATGAAGATGATGGCAATGAGAGGGAAGGGAATGATGGAAATTAGGAAAGAATAAAACTCAAGTAAGACTCTATTTCATATATTCTATTTCTTTCATTCTTTTTGTTTCAAATCTTGGTATTTAAAGAATCTTCCCTAACTAAAATACTTAGAACTTTGATATAATGAATTGTACATTATACTAAAAGAGATTAGTTTTTGGCGTTAATGCACATCTCCTCGTAATATTATGATTATTGATTGAAATAGTATTTTTTTTAATTTTTGTTTAGATCTTCTAATTTTTATTTTGCATTATTTAATCCTTTTTAACTCAAATCAACACTCAATTACATATTTTTTTAAAAAGGAATGGTTAAATTAAAAGACGGGAACTGAAGTGAAAATACGGGTAGAATAGATGGTGAATTTGAAATTTATTATAAAAGCTCATTTTACTTCCCTATAGTTTTTAGCTATTAGATAATCAGTCCCTTTAATTTTTATAAAATTAATTTTTGTACCAAACTTTATTTTTCTAATTTTTGAGTTTTTTTTTTTGTGGAAGGAAAGGGAAAGAGAGGGAGTCACTGAATTTCAACATAAATAGAGAAAGTGGACACGTTGGTGATGATTATAACCACCAAAATAGTTGATTTTTGTGTTAAATAGTTCCATATGATGAGGAAAGTTGAGATGAGATGTTTTTTTTACCTTGAAAGTGTCTAAAAAAACAAATCTGAGCTTGAGAAGATTTTGGATTTCAGGTTGATTTTGGATTTTGTGTCAGGTTTTTGTGTTTTTAAAGGTCATAGATTGGTTTAACAAGGTTCCTAGAGTGTTTTCTAGGTGTTTTAGGCCAAAAATAGGTTTGTTTATAAAACAAACTCTGGGCCTGTTTTTCCAACCACCACAAAGGTTAGATTCTAGGGATTTTGAGATGACACGTCGTCTACTGATACAAGATGATTGGGGCTCCACCTCCTTAGTAACTTTTTTTAAAAAAATAAAGGCACGTGTGCTTGGGCTTGACCTAGCAAGCTCAACGTGGGTCGTTGCTTGATGGGCCTAGCTTGTCAGGCTCAATAGCACCTGCCTTAATTCGTTCTTTTTTTAATTTTGAATATTTTTTATTAATGCCTTATTTTCTATGTATTTTGTACAATAATTTTTTTTGTTTTTGTTTTAATTTTTTTTGCTTATTTAGACTTTTTTAGATTGTGGTTATTTTTTAATGATATTGAGTATATTTAATTTTTAAATATGTTGAAATGTTTCATTTGTGATTTTTTTTAAAATTCTATATATATTAATTTTTAAAAAATAAATATTGGTTTTTTTCATAAGATTTTTAATATGGGCAACCTTACATAATATTTTTTTTCTTTTATTGTATTTAATAAATTTAATGTGTATGTCACTTTATATTACAAATTTATTTTGATTAATAAATTCATTAAACAAAACTACGTAAATTACCTGTTTTGCGATATTAAATATTTTGATCTACACTTGTCTCTTAGTTTTTTTAGTTTTGTTTTTTTTATTGTTGTTATTTCTTTATTTATTTACATAATGGTTATTGATTTGTTTAGTTAGATGCGTACATAAGTTTTTTGTTTCACATCTAGGATTTTGTTTATGTAAAAAAACACGTTGAAAAATTCTGTATGTTCAATTTTTTTATTATGTTTTGATGTTTTAAATTTGATCTTTATTATTATGATTTATGATATTTTCCTTCAACCCTTTTATGCTCGATTCATGATTTCTTTATGTGCTTTTCGGGTCACTACCCTGATATACGTGCGACCTCTTTCAATTAACAAAATTTTAGATTTTTTTTACTCATTTTAAAATGTTAATATCACATGAATATTTTTTTATGTTGATAAAAAAGTAACTCGTCTCGTAGAGTAGTGCGAGCTAGTTATCTAGTTCAAACCTAAACAATGATGGATATTATCAAGCTCGTGAGCTAAATCAGTAACAACTTGCATACACAAAATTGTGTAACTAGGATTTTGTGGATTTCTAAGACAAGTAGATTAGAATCTTAGTTCATTGGAAGCAAATATTTTATGGGGTTTCTTTGAAAATTTTAGGGGTCCTTTTTGTTTTTCATTTTTTATGACTTGTGGGCTTAGAAATTAAAGAAAAAAATAAAGAGTTTGCAGAAATAGAGGTTGGTAGCCATAGAAGTACGAGAAATTAAAACTTTGATATTTAGATATGGCTTTTTTTTTAAATTCTTAAACTTTATGGTGTTAATTTTGTATCGATCATAAGAAAAGTCCATGAATTACAATAACATTTAAACCAGGATGCATTAATTAACATATGGAAACAAAATAAATTTGGATAGTGAAACATATCTTTTCTTGTACCTATTGGTTGGTATTCAAAGCAGACTATCTTTCTGAAATTCAAATGCTAATCACATATATGATCTTGTAGTATATTTATTTATAATTTTTTTTATCTAAATAATCCTAAACTTAGCTCTAATCCAAACTTGTTAATCTATCTGTTCTTTATCTATATACTTATTAAAAAGTATCGGTGAAAATAATCATAAAAGATATTGCAGTTATAAAATTTGAATTGGCACGGAAATTGTAAACTTCAAGCTAAGAAACATATACAAGGATATTTGTGATTTATACAATCCAAATTGCAAATTTATAAAACTTGTTTCACCCTGAGAATATCAGGACACGAGGAGATAAGCTCTCGAGCTACAACAAACCAAAATAATCAGACTGAGATATTTTAACACGATGAGCTAAAGAAAGACTTAACAAAAAAAAGTGGAGATTAAAATCCAACTTAATCAAAATTAAAAAAAATTAATTAAGGACTTAATTAAACTTTTAATAGGTTTAATTGGCTTAACTAAAGACTTAATTAAAGAAAAATTAAGTTTAAAAGTCAATTTGGCCATAATTGGAATAATTAATTAAGTTAAAGGACTTCATTTAACTTATAATAGTTTTATGAATACAATCGAGGACTTAATTGAAGAAAAATCAAGTTTGAAGGCCTAATTCTGGTCAATTCACAAAAATTAGAAGATTAGGAACATAATTTAAACTTGAAAAGGCTTAATTGGTGCAATTAGGAGTTAAGTTGAAAGAAATTTAAAGACCACAGACTTATTGAGAGTCATATTGAAGAATTTCAAAACCAAAGACCAAAGTGCATAAGGTGTGTAAGTTTGAGGACTGAAATTAATCAAATTAGGGATATACTTGAAGAAATTAAAATTTTAATGGTTGATAAGTATGAAATTGCATAATTTTAAAGCCGAAAAACAAAGGGCAAAAGATAATCAAATTAAAGGATTTAAATCAATGTTTCTAAGGGTGTAATTACTAAAATTGAGAAGTTTTAGGACCAATTAAGGATTCATATGCTTAAATTGGAAAGACAAGGACTAAACTTAAATTTTCCTAAAATTTTATTTTAAAAACCCTAATTTTTAGGATTTAAACCAACAACGCATCATTCGGACTTCAATGAAGAAATAAGTGACACGTCATTTGGTCTTTTTATCATCCCATTTAGTTGAGAAGGTTGATCGAGTTGTCTCTTTCAAGCGATTGAATGTGGCATCTTCAACCACCTTACAGGCTCTAACCACTACTCGACTTAGAAACATCTCATCTACAAGGATTATCTATCATTATCACATGTTTGTACCTCATTCGGTTCCATGAACTTAACAACATCTTGTCTATGATCAATCGTCTTTGCATTAACAAATTCAAGTTGATCAAGAGCTCACATTTCAATTAATGAATTTGAAGTTTTAGACCTCTAAATTCAATTTGGTTTGCTCTTAATGACATATCTACATCCCCTCTACAAGGTTTAGGTCAATAAATGATACATTTATGACACAATATCCACAATGATCTTGACAAAGTACCCAAATCAATCATCTATGACTAAAGAAAAATTCATCATGATAGAAAAGACTTCTAAGTTATTCTCTCATGTATGATTTTGGTTTTCATGAGGACAAAAAGGCACTAGGCAACACCTATTTCAAAAAGAAAGGTTTTAAAAGAGAAAGAATAAGAATCTTCCTTAAAAATCTCTTGGCAAAAAATCATCATAGTTTTGAAATTTCTGGTATTGGTTTGGTTATAAAAGAGCATTTACTCTTGAGTAAAGGATAAGGGTTTTTGGAGAGAAGAAACAGAAAAGAAAAAGAGAAAGATCAAAGAAAATTAAACTATAAAGTTTCTTAATAAAAAGCCTATAAAGTATCAGTAAGAAGTGGAAGGAAAGAGGTGAAAGGTAGAGTTTATGAGTCCAGGATTGGAAGAAAACATACCAGAGATCTAAAGCTTGAAGAAGGAGCAAGAAATGCCTAGCAAATGAGACAATATTATTACACAATGTATACCTCTAACTTTAATGATGGAGAGGAGCTCAATGAGCACACTCCTTCCGTTTCTATTTTGTTTTTTAGATTTCTGCCTAAAATGTTTGTTAGGCATCCTTTGAAGTTATTTGTCAATTTAAATGTAATAGATGCTTGTTTTTAAGATGCTTGTTTTTAAAATGTTTAGTTATGTCATGAATCATCATGTATTTTTAAGTTTTGTTTGATGTCTATTTTGTGCTTTAGAATTTATGATTAAGTGATGAATGATAATTTAAAATGTTGTTTTGGCATGATTTAAGGCTTAGTTTAATCAATAATATATTTAATACAAAATATGTTAGAGTGTGAAGTTATTTTAGTTGATCTTGAGCTGTTTTTGATAGCCTATAAAGTTTACTTGAACTATAAGCATGATGCTTATGGTTAGGGAAGGGGGAATCAATTAATAGACCAATGTTTATATATAAAGGGATGTAATTTTTGCTGGTTGTTGGTAATTGGTTATGCTGGTTATTTTACTACCATTTATGGATTCTTGTTGTTTATGATGGTTCAAACAAATTGTATTTAGCATGTTTAATCTATATTTGCAATGCTTAGGTCCATTTTCATGGTTTTATGCTTTTCTTATGGGGTTTTAGCTTTTTGGGCACTTCTAGATTTGTGTTCTTGAGTGTGCTTCATCTGAAATTTGGGTTCCCTCATAATCTGATGTTTTTGTTTTCCTTATGAGCTTCGGTTGAGTCTCAGACCTATGTATGAGAGTTCTATGCCATTTTTTTATTCCTTTTATTACATGTTTTGGATCAATCAATCCTTAGTTCTTTTTAATGCCTAGGTTAGGGGTCATGATTGTCGGTTATGATTTGTTGAAAATAAGAACTTGTTATTACTTTTCAACACATGATTGTGCGTTAGTTCTCCATTTTGCATTTTGACATGATCTAGCCAAGGTTGTTAAAATCGCAATTTTGACACTGCACGGAAAATGCAAAACAAACTCGGATCGTAAAATGATAAAATCGTAAGGAATTTTAAAATACATTAAAAAAAAATCATGCTTCAAATAAAAATTCATATATAGTTCAAGCACCTGAAAATACATGCTTCAAATAAAAATTCATACATAGTTCAAGTATCTTAAAATACATAGTTCAAATAAAAATTCATACATAAGTTAAATAACTTTTTATTAGCTAATAATTAACAAACTTAAAACAAACAATCTGCTGGTGTGTCATGTGAACTAAAACCAGCTTCATTGCCTTCATCTTCCTCATTATTCCTCAGACGTTCATCAATATCATTAGCATCAAGAACATTATTAGTGTCACTACTAGTACCAATACCAATATTATGAACATTAGTGCTATTACTAGTACCAACACCAATATCATCAATTTGAATTTTCAAATCATCTTTAGTACCATGACTCTCCATTTCAGCATCATTAGGAATTTCTTCTTCATCACTTTCATCTTCATTACCATTTTTTCTTCGTGTTGCACTGTCAATAGCACCAAGCAAATCAATGTTTGAATGTTTTTCTCCCTCGGCTAGGGGTGATCATTTTCGATTCGGTTTGATTTTTATCAAAAAAAGTAACCAAATCGAATTTTTTTTGAAAAAAACCGAAACCGAACCGAAACTAGGTCAAACCGACCGGTTTCGGTTCGTTTTTTAGGGCAAAAACTGGTTAAAACCGGTTTGGCTCGGTTTTTCCGGTTTTGGCTCAGTTTTCTCGGTTTTGGCTCGGTTTGACTCGTTTTTTTCTGGTTTTTTGTCGGTTTTGGTTCGGTTCGGTTTTTTAGGTTTTTGCTTATAAAATCGAAACTGAACCGAATCGGCTGGTTTTTTCAAAAATTTAATCGATTTTTTTCGGTTCAGTTTTTTCAGTTATTTTTTTCCGGTTTTCTCGGTTTAATCGGTTTTCCAGTTTTTTTGCTCACCCCTACCCTCGGTTATCCAATCATCATCAAATGAAAGATCATCTTCTACACCAAAATCATCAACTTGCTTTTTTACTTGATTATTATTCAATTTCAAATTGCACATTACAAATACCAAGTCATTTATTTTTCTCTAGTGCAAATAATTTTTTTGTTTTCTATGAACCTAAATAAACAATTCAAATTTATAAGATTTTTATCAAATATTTCAACATTTAAAATAAAAAAATAAAAAAACTTACCATTTCAAATGCACTCCAGTTACGCTCACATCCAGATGAAATACAAGTCAAGCTTAGAACTCGGATTGTAAAGGTTTGTAATTCTGGACATTCATCCTCATAAAAATCCCACCATTGAGCTGGAGTTTTTTTTTTTTTAATCTCTTGCTGTCTTGGCAACCTCAATGCCAAACAACCCTTTTGTATCCTTGAATGATTCAAGTTGAAGTCAATTTTGTACCTTTCACTTGCATTACACCATCCTTTCTAAGCATTGATATAATCCAATTTTAATATTGGCATTAACCTTAAAATTGGGATTATAATGATAATGAGGATTCAAATAATAAGTTGCTGCATGTAAGGGTCTGTGGAGTTGAAGTTCTCATCTTGCATCAACAATATTCCATATAGATATATAACTATATAAAAAAACAATAAAAATATCATTACAATGTAGAAATATCTCAATTGGAAGTATCTCTAAAGACATTCATATTAATAAATGACAACATTTGAAATAAAAATTAACAAGATATATACCTTTTTTTCACAGAACCAAAATTCACTTGTATCTTCTCTTTTGCTTCATCCATTGCTTTATATATAAAACTTATAGCTGGTTTCTCATCTGAATCTACTAACCGAAGAACTTTAATTAAAGGTACGCTGCCTTAATACATACAGTGACATCATGTCAAAACTTGTTGTCCAAAACACAATTATGAATTTGTTTCCCTTCTTCTATTCTTGCAAACCTACATGAACTCCACTGTTTGGAAGTAAACATAGTTATCAACTGTATTTTATGATAATTCAAACATCCTAGAGTCAAATATGCAGTAGCAAATCAAGTGGCAGCATGCCTAATCAAATCCCTTCTTTTCGTAAAGTGCCTTAGCATGGAAATAAGAATAGTTCTTGAATAAATATATGAGGTGATTCTCCTCCCTTTAGCAATAGTTACTTGATGAACCTCTAACTTCTTCTCAAAATCTTCTAATATCAAATCAATACAATGGGCAACACATGGTGTCAAAAAAAAACTCTTTCTTTTTTCTATTAATAATTGTCCCATTGTCTTATAATTTGCAGCATTATCGGTGACTACTTGGACAACATTTTCCTCCCCAATCCTCTCCACAATGGCATCTAAGATTTCAAATACCTTATCAGCAGTTTTGGACATATTAGAAGTATCCACCGATGACAAAAAAATTATCGCTTGAGGACTATTGACCAAAAAGTTACAAATACAATGTCTTTTTTTATTTGTCCATCCATCAAACATTATTGAACAATCTGTTTTCTTTTTTCCATTCTAGCTTGTACTCCTCAAGCAATGTCATTATTTGATCCTCTTTCTGCTTCAAATACTTCTCTCTAATATCATGGTAAGATGGAGGTTTAAAACCTGGCCATGCTTTACAACCAATTCAAGTGCCTTTAGAAACTCAAGGTTTTTTACACAATTAAATGGAATTGCACTAATGTAGAAAAACCTTGCAATTTGTCAACATGCTTCTTCTCTAATATCCTTTTTTAGCAATTGATTTAGGGTTGTTTGTGTACTTCCACTCCCACTAGCTGCTCTCTTTCCTTTGTCCCTGGAGCTAATTTCTTTTATTTCATCATCATCATCATTTCCACTATATTGATGGGCCTTTCTTTTCTTTTCAGTTGCTTCTAGATTTTTCACCAAAACACCCAAAATTATTTGCTTAACATTTTCTAAAACTTGTTGACATGACTCAACATCCTTACGAGTGTAAACCAAATGCTGTTTGAAACGAAAATACCTCCACTGATAATTTTTTGACAATACTTACACTGAACTTTTCTAAAATTCTTATCAATAGCTATACCATATTGCCATCCCATATCAAGTCTATTACCAGAAGAATTTTTTCTAGATGCCATAAGTTCAACAATTCAAAAATCAACTCAAATCAGTCTCTAATCAATCCAAACATTTTATGATTGTAATTAACTTTTATGATTGTAATTAACAATTCACAAAATTATAATACTTTTAATCTGCTTCAGTACATATACTATACAATTAAATTTTTCATCAAATCATTCCATCGTTCCATTAATAAAATGGCATCCTAAAATAATACTTTCAATCGTACTGAAATGGCATCCTAAAATCATTCTACAGTCCACACCACAGACACAGAGCAATCAGGCAGAGACATTCAAATTTCCACATTCCACAAACACATTTGATTTTTGGGTTTCGTCGCTGAGTTCTTGGCGTTCTTGGCTTTAGATTCAAATGAAAAACTCTTTTTGATTTTCTTTCTTTCTTTTTTGTTTGTGGGTCGTGCTTTTGGGCTTGGATTAGAAAGCCTAACCTACGTAGCTGGGCGGAGCCCATTCCAGGTTTAAGGCATTGTTTAGTTGTACAAAATTTTACAAAGAAAACGATGCATTTTTATAATCCTTATGACGTGTTTGACAAATACTCCCTAGCGAATTTTCACTAGTTTTTTTTAATTGTTTTTCTTGTTTTGGTAAACAAACCCCAAATAATTTTCAAAACTTCTGAAAAATTCCAGAGATCATCTTAAAATTATTTATGGGTCCTTTACATATTTTTCAACCATTTCATTTAATATTTGGGCTGCAAACTTATATTGTAAGATACTGGCCCGATATTAAATATACATGCTTTTCTTTAAAATTTTAGAAAAATACAAAAAAATCCAAAATTTCTTATTTAAAAAGATAATAAAATATATTTTTGTTTGTGTGCATATGAACAAAATTCTAAAAGTTTTCATGCATATATTACAAAAAAGATAAATTATGTTTTTATCATACTTTGTTATGAGAGCATATCCCTATAAATTGCATATAATTTTTCATATGGCAAAGCATCTAAATAGTTGGATATTTTCAAGATGAATTAGAGGCAGAACTGGAAGAACTGGAAATGAGTTGAATTGGAAAAACTTTTTCAGCCAACAATAGCAACTATTTTATTTTTTGATTGATTTCAAAGTTCCTTCTTAGCTAAAAATAAGGAGCATGTATATGAATAATATATACTTGAATGCTTATCTAATGTAAATAGCATGGATGTGATCATATTTTTTTAAAGAGTTAGCTAAAATGACTTTTTAGCTATTTTAGCTAAAAACTTAGCTAAAATATAAAGAGTATGGATGTAGATGCTCTTATACATTTACTAGAAGTTTCCTAGAGGTTTTTTTTTTTTTTTTTACCAAAATAGCTTAGTGGAAAAAAATTAACATTAAAAAATAAAAATAACAAAAACCTAAAACTAATTATGAAATTATTGCACATCTACTCACATATTATTATTCAGTGGATCCTTTTTAGACTTTCAATTTACAGATTCTTCTTCTTTTTTGGCTTTCTTTTTGTCCTTCTATTAATAGGTAATCTAGAGATATTTTTTTATTAATATTTGATTTTGGTTTTATCCTTAATAATTGTCATTTTGCCACCTATTCATGCCGTCATTTTTTTAATGACATCTTAAGCTAGCATTTTTCATGGTTGTAGGGTGTAATGTTTATGCATTTAATGCTAGCAATTTCTTGGCAAGTAAAAGATGTGTCAGTCATTGTTGATTTGATTTATGGTTTGGTTAGATTGCTAATAAAAATTCTTGGGTTTATCATGAATTATATTATACTAACATGTATGGTTTTTGGTCTCTTGGGATTCTAGTTTCCTCTTTCTTATAAATAAATCTTCTGACCTTTTTTTAGGTTTTGTAAATGCTTTGTTTTTTTATTGTGTTATTGCTTGTTGCATTGGTTTATATTCCTCAATAGGAAATGCATGGCTTTTCTCTTATATTCTAACCCTTTATGTCATATTCTTTGTCATCTGTTGTTACAAATATTTGGTCTCGAAACTAGGTCTCTATGTATTTGGTTTTCCCTTTCAATTAACTTCTATCTTCACCAAGCTTGTTATCATTATTCGTGCTTTACTTAGATGATTGATTTCTACTATAAGACTATAATTTTTTTTCTTTTTTTTTGTTCTTTGTGAAAATCTCTTTAGAAGTTTGTTTGCCTTCATATTTGTGTTGTTAGTCCATCTAGGTTTTCATTTTTGGATATATAATTAGATTATGTGTTATCTAAGGTGACAAGATTAGAATTGATGTTAACATGATATTTTTTTTTATCATGTATTATTAGTGCTTTAGACAAGGATATGATTTTATCTTTATTGTTGATTTTCCCTCAAGAGGAATTTGATGCATGAGATCAACACTATCCTTAAGTTTTTTTTTTGTTTTTTTGAAAACCTGCATCTATCTGTAATGGAATTGCTTCTTCAATGGGTTCTTTGTTGTTTGGCTGACATATTTTTTTTATTCAAATAAGTAGATCATTGATAACTATGTTATTACTATTATAAGTGTTTAACATATTGGTTTCAAAGATTTAATAGTGATATATCTGTAATTAAGTTTGATGTTGGTTGCTCTATAGGTTAGGACATAATAATTTTTTTTAAGTATTTGACATTGTTTTTTATGGCATTGAAAAGATTATGGTGCTCACTAAACAAATAATTGTGCTTCTTTACATGATTTTATCATTCCTTCTATTTTTTTAAAAAATAATCTTAAAATAGATATTAAAATCTATTCTATTTAGGTTTTTGGGTGATGAATGCCATAATATTCTTAGGTTTTCTAATGGTTTTCTCTTACTTAAAGTTTGAAGCAAAGAAAAAAATTTAAAAAATTAATTTTTTTTAAAAGTGCTTTTAAAATGTAAAAACTAACTTAGATATTAGAGTCTGTTCTATTTAGGTTTTTGGGTGGAATGCTACAATATTCATAGGTTTTCTAATGATTTTCTTTTACTTAAAGTTTATCATTAGTTTTTATAATCTTTGATAACTTGTGATTGTGTGTTTATACTTTCATGGGGTTTTTCACTTAATTGGTATTGTAGTGGCGGTTGTTTTTTATTTAGAAATGCAAAGAAATAATGTTTGTTTTTTTAAATTCATTTTGATATCAACAAGTCAAAACAATTCAAAAACACAAAAAAATAAAATTAATTTGAAGTAAAGAAAAAAAATTAAAAATAATAATTTTTTTCAAAAGCAATTTTGGAATGTAAAAACAAACAGATTCTAAATATACTCTTCCTTTGTTTTTTTTTCTTTTTTGCTTTGCAAGTCTTTATATTTCCTTTCTTTCCTACCACCTCCTTTTCTTTCGAGTGTTGAATCCATTAATATTTGAACAAGTTTGAAGGATATAAATTATTTTATTGTGTACTTCCATTTTCTGGCAATAATTTAAATAAACAAATAATTAATAGTTGCAGCACATAAATGCTTGAGATGTTGCTTAACATGTATTGATTATAGATTTTGCAAAGAGATACATTTTCGGTTTCTCTTTTATATATTGAAGTAATTTGTAGGTTTGTTTGTGAAGTTTAGTATGCATTGTTGCGGGGGTGCGCGACATTGAGAATGACGAGTCTGCCTCCTGAGATGTGTTGAAAGGAAAGAGTTTTGGGTATAATCATTATAATTATAAGGTTCAAGAGTCCCCACCTAGTATTACAGTTACTAGGAGACCTATGGTCTGCGAGAGTTTGGGTAAGGGACTGGTTGTGCAAGGAGAAGACGCATCACTCCAGTGCACCCTATCTAAGATAAGTTGTATTATTGTTTGATTGTTATTCTAAGTCGCATTTGTTCATTGGTCTTGTCTAAGGTTCAAGACAGATCTCCATTCGTAAGGAAGTCTCTACCTTATCAAGTTAAATCCTAATAATTTTAATGTCTAAATTTTAGCATCGCATTTCTTTTGCACTTTGTATCTTTAATACCTAATGGTATACTTTAGAATGTAATTTTATACCTCCAAATATTAAAATCTACAACTAATCCTAACATTTTAAATATAAATTGAACAAAATGATTAATGAATGATTTTTGGTATTTTGGTCAAATCCTAACGAATAATCATAAACTGATTATGATATCCATTTTACATTGTAAAATATAAGAAAGATGATTTTTTTATGAAAATATGCTTGGAAAATTTTTAGGATTCGATTGTATGCACAAAAACAAAGCATTTTTTAATGTTTTTTGAAATGAAATTTTATTTTTAATTTTTTTTTGAAGTTTCGGAGGAAACCGAGTATTTTTAATATCGGTATCTTACAGTGTAAGTCTATAGCCCAATATTATACAAAATTATTGGAAAAACATACAAGGGGCTCACAAATATTTTTAAAATGCCATTTTGAAAATTTGGAAAAAAATATTATATATAGTTTAATACTATTTTATTATTATTAAATATATTGGCCTGGGGCCCAGCCCAACCATCTAGGCTCGACCTAGCCGGGTTGGGTCGACAGACGACCCTACAAACCTAGCCTTTCTTTTTTTTTTAGTGGGTTGGACCCAACCCAGCCTAGCGCAACTTAATGATTGGCCTAACTCAATGACTAAGTTGTATTGTAAACAATAAAATGTGAATTATAATTCACGTTTTGCATGTTTACATGTAGAAGAATAAGAAAAACAAGGGGGATGAAGATGATTACCTGACACGAAGATGATTGGTTGGTGGTTGTATTGGGTGGTTCAGTGTGAGGAGGATGGAGGTGCTAGTAGCTCACGGAGGCTATGTTGGTTGCTGGGAAAAGAGGTTGACAAAGATTATTGTGTAGGGGAAAAAGAAGGAGCTCACGGTGGTTGCTCCTGATGCCGATTAGGAAACGAGGTTGCAAGGTTGTTGGATTGTTGTTGGATATGGTGATTCTGAGGTGGTGGTGGTTAAAGAAACTAAAGTTGTGGTGGTGGAGGAGAAAAGAAAGAGGCTAGCAGATGAAAAACTAAGGGAAGGACTGGGTTTTTCCAAACTTTGCACCTTGATTTCTTCCCCCTCAATGCTTGGAATCCACCCCTTTTTATAGGGCTGGAAGAGGGATATTTTATCTCTTTTAGGGACTAGTCTTGGCCCTTGATTCGAACAGGAAGGATCCTAATTGTTGGCTCAAAGTGATCATCATAAACTATCAAATTTTGGCAGTTAAAGGCTGTTTAAGTTAGCCTCTTTGGGTCGATGTCATGATTGTTGTGGTGTTAATCGACTAAAAAAAACCATACCAAGGTATGATCATGTGTCAAGTCATCATAGTAGTGTATGGTTTGTCTGGTTTGATTGAAAGATGAAGCATTAAATGCCTCTGAAAAGCAGCCACCTAAGTAGCTTTTTCAGGAAAGAAAAAGAAGATGATGAATAGTACCTAGATAACAAAACATTTGGTCCCTTTTTTTACTATTCAAAACGACGCTGTTTTAGACTTTTTAGGGTTGTAATTTAAGGATTTGACCAAAGTTCAATTTGGTCTTTCGACTTTTAATTTTTTTCAATTTGGCTAGAGATTTCTTAAAGGGACGGCATAATAGGGCTCGAAGGCACACTATCTAAGAGATAAGAGCTCGAAAGAGCACTCAGAGGAAAACAGATAGGGCTTAAAGATGTACTATCAGAGAGATGAGCAAAGACGCACTCGAAAGGAGATAGGGTTATAAAACACACTTCCCGGGAAGATGAGGGCTCAAAGGCGTACTCGAAAGAAGGTGAGGTTAGAAAACACACTACCCAAGTTGAGGGTTAAAGGCGCACTCTAAAGGAGGTAGGGTTAAAAAACACACTACCTGAGAGATGAGGGCTCAAAGGTGCACTCGAAAGGAAACAGGGTTAGAAAACACACTACCCGAGAGATGAGGGCTCAAAGACGCACTCGAAAGGAGATAGAGTTAGAAAACACATTACTCGAGAGATGAGGGCTAAAAAACGCACTTGAAAGAAAAAAAGATAGGGCTAGAAAGCACACTATCTGAGGGATGAGGGCTCAAAGGTGCACTCGAAATGAGGTAGGGTTAGAAAATGCACTACATGAAAGATGAGTGCCTAAAGGCGTGCTCGAAAGGTGATTTGTGGTAAGACACTTGTCAAAGATCAAAGTATAATGTATTATGATCAATATGTATGTGTATTTACCTAAGAAATATTGGTCTTCTTTTCTTCATGGAGTTTCTTTTTTCTCAGAAGTTTGAGTCTTTATAATAAGTTTTGATAACTTTTTCGCTCTTATTTATTCAAGTCATATCTTGTGATCTTGATTTTTAAGAATGACATGATATCAACCTATTTCTTTGCCTACAAACTTTTATCTTAAAGGTCGCCAACTTTGCCTTACATTTTGTGTTTTCTTATAATAGGAATCATGGAGTCAACTTTATTATGTGCCTTTTTATTGCCCCTCAGCCTAATTATGCCCTCAAGCATTCAATTTGGGTTTTCTTTGGGGATTCAATTATTTGAAAGAAGATTTGGTTATTTTTTATGGATAATTTTTAGAATTCAAAGTTATTCCAAATACAAAAATCATTTCGATGTTAGTTTCAAGCAAACTTGTTCTGAAAAAATTCAAGCGATTTTCATAGATAGGCTTTTATGAGGGTTGAAAAATTTTGTTTTGCTTTCTATTTAGTTATCCTGTTCGTATAATGTCGCTCACGAGTTTTAGTGATCTCACCTAAATTTATTAGTTATTTATTTTAAAAAAAAATTTTTGTTAATTTTTTTTCTTCATTTTCATTCTTAAATATTTAAAATCTTAGAGATTGATGTTTATATTTTTTCTTGATTTTTTTATAATATCAAGTCATGAATTTTTTCTTTTCTTTAAAATACTTTAACAGCACTTTTCGTCGCCGGCGACGTTGCGAGAAGTTCACTAAACCTTATCATTTAAAAGAAGAAAAAGTCATAACAAGATTTCTGTAGGTGAATCTGTAAAAGAATCATTATCGAAACCTGCCTAGCAAACGACCCGCGAACCCGTGGCATGACATGCTGGGCTCGGGGGGCGGGAACACCAGTTTTTTACTATACAGAAAATTCAGCCAAATCCACGGCGAAAACCGGCACAGCTACCGGCAAATTAAAAGACGTGTTGTTTTTCACATTTACGAAATAAAAAGGATAAAAGATTGAATCGATTCCGAGCACGAGCAAGAGCAAGCCAGGGCCCCATCAGTTGCCGGCAAGCGAAGTCTATTTCCCTTCAATCCCCCTTCTCTCTGTATTTTTTCGAGAGCAACTCAAAAAATTGAGCAAAAATGGAGAGCAAGCGGAAGCGGTCTTTCCTTGAAGAAATCGAAGACAATGAATCTGAAAAATCCAAGTGAGCTGAAGTTATTGTTTGGTTCTTCACACACACACACATATATACAGTTTTCCTTAAGGTAATGATTTATTTATTTATTTTTAATTTGCAGGCAGAAGAAGGTTAGATTTCCTAAAGGTAAGAAGGGGAAGAGTGGAGATGAAATAGTGGACAGAAGCAAAGCT
>Ga0325410_1003686_pt1 | contig 17320 bp, 13 predicted proteins | sample PopdelMetagenome_16_FD_206182 | JGI IMG/M metagenome (GOLD analysis project Ga0325410, IMG submission 206182) | Populus deltoides microbial communities from Bellville, Georgia, United States - Xylem-PdIQD-R3 | ecosystem: Host-associated > Plants > Phyllosphere > Stem > Wood/Secondary xylem...
CAGAATAACCTACCATAGTATATAATTCAATGAATAAAAAATTTATTTTATTCTAAAAAATAGAGCTGTTACAATAAATAAACTCGCTCCAGCATTCTATTCTACGTTCACAGAATCATGAAGCATGTAGTACTTGTAAACTGAAAACGACATCGTGTACAACTGAAAAGAAAAGGCCAGGAGGAGACGGAAAAGTGAAGTCCTCTTTTTTTATCAGTCGCACAGCACCTAAACCTCTTCGTCTCTTCTCACTGTCCTAAAACCCTCCCTCCCTCCCTGCTCCCTCCCATCCCTCCCTCCCCGTATCAAAAACCCAACAAGTAACCAATTTTTTTAAAATATGACGGGAAAATAATAGCAGAATTCTCAGCTCATCTCTGTTTCTTCTAAAATTCCAATCTTTTTTGTAACCATAAAACAAAAGTTCAATTTTTTTTTTCTTTTTAATGCAATCCACGTTAAACGCAGCCATAAATTATAATCAACTCAACTTTCAATGGAAATCTCAAAAACCCATATCAAGAAAATTCAAAACCTCTCCAAAAATCCTACCTTTAACCAATTCCCTGAGAACTTCTATTAATTATGAACCTGAAGAAGGCCTTGACAAGGTTCCGGGTTCACCCGGGTCTGAACCCAATTCAGTGCTGAGGTTGCCGGTTGTCATTAGGCAGTCGGGTCGGGTTTCGAGGTATATATATGAAGGGAATAGCTTGAAGTTAGTCAGTCTTGATGGGGGTGCAGGGTCCTTTTCTTTGGATTTTGAAGATGCGTTTCGTAAATTGGTTCGGGTTTCAGGTTTTGGTATTAAGGATTTTTTTATACCTAAACAAGTACCTGAGAATTATATGGGTTATGTTAAGTGGAAGTTTTTGCATAGAGTTTTTAGCTCTGCTTTGCAAGTTCTTGCAACTCAGGTATGTATTATGCCTAAGAGATTTTAATTTTTTTTGGCTCGTTTGGTTTTGAAGTTTTGAGGGTGGCTGCTGTTTTTCTAGGTAGTATAAGCTTGAATTGAGCGTGGATAGCTTATGGTTATGATTTTAAATGTGAAGGTTGTTGCTTTAATTGTTTGGTGATTTTAAATTGAACCCATTAAAGTTGCTGAAGAAATTTTTTGAGACTGATAAGGAATATTAACTGATAAGACTTAAAAACTGGATAAAGAAGCAGAGATGATTAGAAAGAAATGGGAATTTTTTTTTCTTTTGGAAGGAAATTCTGGCTTACTTGAATGCTTATTTTTTGAGAATGGGATTTTTTATATTAGGCAATGTTTCGAGCTATAGGCATTGGGTATTCTCGTTCACTCCCATCGGCTGCAGCTCTTAACTGGGTGTTGAAGGATGGACTTGGACGGCTAAGTAGATGTATTTACACTGCTAGCTTAGCATCTGCATTTGATACTAATTTGAAGGTATAATTTCTGCCTCCATTAGAAGTTCTGATTTATAGGTTTGAAGCTTTTTTCACTTATTTGCTTATGGCGATGTTTAAAAGTCTTGCTGTTACAAGCACTGTATTTTGGTGTTGTTAGAGCCTTCACTACTTAATGTGTTCTGTTATGGTGTTTTTTCTTTTGCAGAGAGTTAGGTTCACGACATCGGTTCTGTTTAGTTTGAGCATTGGAATTGAGCTGCTGACTCCCACATTTCCTCAGTATTTCTTGCTTCTCGCAACTCTAGCCAACATTGCCAAACAAATAAGCCTTGCGTGCTACCTGGCAACTGGTGTAAGGATTTGCCCTTAACTTTTATTCTCCTTTCTATTACATGAACTGTCCTAGTTTTCAATTCTAGTCTGAAGAATGGTTTCAGCATCAGCATTCATGATATGCTGATGTAAATTAGTTCTTTTTTTTTTTTTGGAGAATATAATTTTAGTTAAATTTTGTTTGTTGAGGGCAAAGAAGCATCAATGAATAATATATGCCTATAATAGTATCTTACTTTCACTACTTTGTGCGGTGTTTACAAGTTTATTGTTTAACAATTTCCCCTCCAACAGTGTTGATTTTTTTTCCTTTTTGATTGTTCTTTTCTGTCTATGTACCTTTTGCTGTTGCTTGCTAAACATTAGCTTCATCATAGAACATGGTCTGCAGTCATTGCAGTGCCAGTTCTAGGTGGCATTCATACTCAAACAGTGAAGCACATAAACAACATGATTCTAATATAAGTAAATTTAGTGGCTCAAAATAAGTTGTGAGCCCCACCATCATTGCCCTCATATGTGGTAAATGGAAGCATGCTACACCCACTTCATCATTATTCTTAGGGACTGCAGTTTTACAAAGCACTTCTAGATGTTATGGTTTTTTGTTGTAATGGGTCTCTCTAATACGCAGTCTGCTGTTCATAGAAGCTTTGCAATAGCAGATAATATTGGTGAAGTTTCTGCCAAAGCACAGGTTATAATTTTTCCTTGCATGACTGCTATGTCTTTCATATAGAATTTTATTCTTTTTCCTTGTGAACATATCCTGACCTGTGGTATGGGTTTCAGATACAAACGGTTAGCTTTGATAACCTTGGTCTCATGCTAGCTGCACTTCTGAATATGTTGTTCAAAAACAACCAAAGGTTTTCTCTTTCTTTCCCTACAATGTCCTTCTGTTTTTGTAGGTTTATCAATAAAAATATAGTTTCCTCCCAGTAATAAACTTTTTGGATTTTAGTGATATTCAATCAGCTGAGACATGTCTTACGCTTGTACATTTTTTTACTCCCTACTTTATACATATGTTCCTGTTTCAAAGTTACATGTACCTCTGGTTCTCATCATATTCTGATGCTGAAAAGTTATTTTAAATTGATCTTAATCGAATAACACTTAAACCTTCCCTTCTGAAGAAATAATGTTTTCTACCATTTGGACCTATCCTCAATGTGCTAACTGAATTCATTGCGTTGATTTATGTCATTGTATATTTCTGACTTGTTGTCAATATGCAAGATTGCTTGCAGGTTTACCTTTCTTTGTTTACCCCATTTTCTCAGCTATTGACCTTTTTGGAATATATCAAGGACTCCAGCATGTCCATCTACAAACATTAACTAAGGTTTGTATGGGCTAGCATAATCTATCTACTTTTACATTTGAGACTGTTGAAGAACAAGATATGCTCAGTAGCAGATTTTGAGATTTTCAGTTTTCTTTCTCATGCAAAAAACTCTTTCTGTTGCTATGTGCATGCTGGTTTATTATCGATTCTGTTTATTGAACCACTCCTGAATGAAACAAAGCCCGTATTCAAATTCCAGAGATATCACATTTTAGATGTCTCGTGGCTGTTTTGTTATCTGTACCCAGACAATATAATAAGATTGTGCTCTCCTTGTTTCTTAACTATTAGAAATTTGTTCTGTTTTATTTACTCTTGCAATTATGTTGAAAGTATCTTGATTGAACTTTAATATTAACCCATCACTTATTTCAAACCAGCTGAAGTCCCAGCACATCCATGGATCAAATTTGCTTTTGTAAAAATGAATATCATCTCTACAGCATATATGCTCTAGTACTGCTTGTCCTCATTTTATAGATAGAGGTATTTCCTCTAAGTATGAAGCTCACTGTTCAACCTCTCAACTTTTCCTCTCTCTTTTCAGGATAGGCTTGAAATCATTCTAAATTCATGGATTGATTTCGGGCATGTTCCTTCACCTGCAGAAGTGAGTAAAGAGGAAGGAATTGATTTTCTATGGACCAAAAGTGGGTCTTTTCTTCTCAGGTTTTAGTGTTTTGATATTGGGTGTTATGAATGATGGAACTTGAGCTAATTATTGGTTTCTTTAACAGACAACGAATTGTGGCCCATTAGAATAGGGTGCTTAAATACCAACAGTGAGATACCGAAGTTGTCAATGATGGCAATGCAGTCTTTAACTAGCGAGGATTATTATTTTGTATGCATGGAGAGCTCTTGCAGAGAATGGACAAGAATTAAGCCAGTATAGCCATCAGAATCTTTTTCCTTGCATTTTCATATAATTATACAGCCGCTCCTCTTAAAATGCTTGTCTCACTCGTTCTTTTCTCTGATGAATTTCTAGCGAGGTATCCTACTTTGCCTACGGGAGGGTTCTGGTACTGCAGATGTTATTATGGGTTTGTTGCAGGTAAAAGGAACTTGTAAAATAACCATGACGTATGATGCATGCATTATAATTTTCATCACATCATTACGGTCTGCATGTTGATAGGAGAATCTGGCAGTGTTCCTACTTTTTTCACATTAATGATGTAAAATGCCTTTTACATTTGTTATTATAGGCATGCTACATTCGGAAGGCCCTGCTTTTCAGCAGCATGTGGGAGACGGCTGTGGAGGATAAAGATGTCTCGGACTTGGTTTTCAAGGAGTGGTTTAAATTGATCGATGATAGCAAGCAATCTGCAAAAAGGGATTTGTCCACTTTGAATGATCAAATGGGATCTCTGGGTTGGGCTCTAAAACACATATTACTCAGCACAGAAGAGCAGGCTAGATACAGTTTTGTAGATGATTGAACGTGGAAGATTGGGTGTACTCCTGTAATATTGTGGTGGCTCTCTGATACATCATCATCAAAGAGTTTTGGGGATAAAATTGTTTGAAAAGGGGGACAAGTTGTTTCTGTTGTCTCTCTGAGTGGCTTCTCAGGAGTATCGAATATCTGTGTACAAACATGCACGCACACAAACAGGTGGATGATTCTATAAAGTAGGGTAGGGTGCCTGGGGCTTTTGGTAGCCTTCAATATTCTTGAGTATTGAATCTGCAATATAAATTTAATATACCCGATTCTGATTCTATCTGATTATCCAGCAAGTTATTAAATGTAAATCTTATAAGCCTGTCACTGTCAGGAAGATCAACTGGACATGTATGATTTTTTACGCCTCAAATCTGGTACGTGCAGTATGACGTCTGAGGGCTCATGTGACAAGGCTGCTACAAATCCACCTGCCTCCGCCAGTTAAATGGAGAGATAGACAACGGAAGAGAGAAAATGAATTTATAATTTTCATATAAGCATGAAAATAATTATTTTCAGTTTCTCTTGCTCTCTCTTTTCCTTGTATTTAACTATTTATCTTTACTCTCATTGAACAAGTATAAGCAAATGCAAACCATCACACATGCCTGCGTTCATTCTTGTTAAAAGACTTTATTTCACAAAATAGAGAACGAAAATTGGTGCGCGTAGAAAGACGGCATCCGAAAGATCTTGTAATCTCATCTTATATTACAAATGAATATTCGATTCTGTTCAGGTGTGGAAATAACTACACGCAAGGTAGAAAACCAACATCAAGCGATTCCTTCAGTGTGACGAGGAAAACAAGTGTTTCATCCTAATTTATGTGCTGATAATCTCGGAAATAATTTTTTTGCTGCAGAAAATCGAGATAAACCTAAAGGCTGGATTAACAATCTTACAGCTGCAATAGCTCACGCAAGTAAAACTTCTCGTTAATTTCTGTGCCCTTATATGTACAGTGGCAATGAGAACTGCTGTTTAGAGCCAGGATCCATGTACAAGTGTTTCTTGCTTTACTGATCAGGGGGAATAGGAGCTTGCTTCAGTGCTATACATTGAATACTCACTGAGACTGAAGTTGGGCTTTTCTTCATCCCACTTCAAAATCTCCTTCGCATATTTAAGAGCTGCATCAACACTATCAGGTTCAAGTCCCTTGACCACAGAAGCATACAACTTCCTTCCAGTGAGTGAAGAGTAGAGCCTCTTGAACTTGACTGCCATGTAGTGTGCACCCAGCTGACCAAGTGAGGGGCTAGTATTAATGCTGTTGCTGTTCCTGTTGCTGTTGGAGCGATGGCGACTGATCACTGGATGAAAATCATCAAACCAGTCGCACTGAGTCAATGGTACTCGCTCAATCTTCTCCTCAAACAGATCAAATTTGTTTAGTATCAAAAGGAAATCCATCTGCTCAAATGTTGGATGTGTAACAATGCTCTCAAAGAATTTCCTGCTCAGCATCATATTGTTAGTAGACGTGCCATTCCCATCAACTGTAAACTGATCATAGTCAGTCATGGCAACACAAAAAATGACCATCCCAACATCTTCGAACATCTCTAGCCACTTGCAGTTCTCTCCAAGCCCCCGTGCATGTACACTAATTAGTTGATACCTGGGGACCAAAGAGAAGTGGAAAAACTGTCAACAATAAAAAGATACCACTTCGAATGACTACATATTTAACAATGTTCCTGAGTGATAAGATAGAAGAATTAGACGAGCCATGCCAGAGATTGAGCAAATAGCACAGAAGCAGCAGTGATTGCTTACAAGCTGTTCATAACAAAGGCCAGAGCTTAAACCATCTGAAATTTAAATCATCTAAAATTTAGGGCATATCTATAATAAACCATGGCTCCTACCTAAGTAAAGCGTCATGCAGGTCTTCAGTGTCGTATTTATCATCAGATGCTGACTGGGGATATGAGAAGTCCAAACAAGCAAGCCCATTTGATGAGGTAACACCCTCAGCATATAGGATATCCAAATCTGAGGGCTCATAGTCTGTTCTCAATATATCAACAGCCTGTGGAGAATAATTTTAGTAACAATAACAAAGAAACTGCGGTTACAGTTATCATCTAATATGTTTGGCAAGAGCACAATAAGACGAAACAAAATGGTCTACAAACCCCTAATCAACCCAGTGGTAAGCATAAACATTTCTATTGCTCAGCCTATGCAAGCTGAGGAAAGAAAAGGAATTCCATTGCAACCATAAATCAGGTATTATTATTGGAGAGAAGCATGTATATAACCCTTATATAATTTAACAAATTTTGACCGAGCAAATGAACCTGACAAAAGATCTTACCCGCTCCAAGAAATAGCTTGACACACTAGGTAGCATTTCCAGTTCATTTCTCCGCTTGTAAGTGGCCTGAACGGCTGCATCCTTCCACAACTCTTCAACTAATGGTGCATATTCACGAGTAGCAGCAGGAAAAATGGCTTCCAAATTACCTGAAACCATGGTCTTCAGAAGCCAGTCCGAGAATGCTTTCAGCCTTGGACCAATTGAATAGATAGTTTGGTTTTTGGTGTTACTGGTACTGCCTGTTAGCACAAAACACTTTCTTTCAGGCACTTACAGAATATAAGCCCGCGAAGAATTTTAAAGTAAATGTAAATCAATCAGCTGTCACACACCTACTTCTACACTGTAAGTGAGTGGATTCAACACGTTCTGAAACAGCATGTTATTCATCAATACTACAAAGCACTTATCTAATCACATCTTGAAGATGGAACATTCTTTGGCCCATCCCAGTTCCAACCTAAAATCTGTTTCCTTATCTCCGATACACTAATTGGACGCAAGAGTAAGTTAGAATCTGGTGTATTCCCACACAACAAAAGAGAGTGTTGGAAATTACAAATGAGAAGCCACAACCCTTGTTCTTCCCAAAGCTAAGTTCATAGCAAAAATCTCAGAAAGAACTTGGGGTAAGGATTTCTATACACTTTTAGTTCTAATGGTATTCATCTATACATGTTATATGCATCCATGGGCATTTCTTTTTTGTTCCTCTTTATGCATGTCCACACACAAGTTAGTAATAAACATGAGGGTCATTCTTCAAAAACAATACCAAGAACAAAGAAAAAAACGAGAGTTGAGAAGATAAAGAGAATAGAGAGACTCAACATACCAATAGCTTCTGTTTCATCAGTAGATCGCTCATTCTTCATTGCAGCTAAATTTTCCTCTTCGAAACGGTCACGGCCCTCGAGAAGTATACCAAGATAACCGTACACGTTACTCTGGATAGTCAGTTTAATGTTTTCACGTTCATCTTCAGTAAAAGGGACAGGTTTATAAAGAATCTTTGCCTGAAAAAAGCATTGAATTAAAATTAAGTATGCTAATTTTGGACAGCATTGTCTAGCATTGCTTTTATAGCCATGCTTTGCAGGATAAGGCATGGCCCCGATAATTTCAAGGGCCACATTAGAGAAACTGAGTACAAGCATACAGGTAAACAGATCAATGCATACTAAAAGTAAAATGCTTGCAGAACAAGGTTCACATACAAGCACTCCCTCCAAGAGTAGTCAGATGTTTTAACCAGTCCAATAAAAGCAATGACAAACATTGTAATGGCACAAAAACCACAAGACCACCTACATGAGTGGGCCTTTCCATTGTTCTAGTAGTGTTACACCTATTTTTAACTCATTTTTAATCCAAATAAATTGCTTTTGTTGATGGTTTGACTATGTTTCAAAGTTGAACTTTGGCTTCAAAGCATTTGTTGATGGTTTGACTATGTTTCAAAGTTGAACTTTGGCTTACCATTTAAATTGCTTTAAGCATAGTGTCTAGGGTTGGATTGGAAAACTAATGCTTTCTTAAAATAAGCATATTTTACACTCAATTTTCCCACTTTATCCTTTATTAAATAGCATTGTCTCATTATGGAATATGCTTTCCACTACTTTTCAATGATAACGGCATAAAGAAATATAATTGGGACCCACTTTTACTAAAAGTTAAAAATTTTGAGCAAATCAAATATGAAAATTTAATTTGGAACAGAGGGAATGTTTGATTTCACAGTTGCTTGAGAATAGCAAATAGCTTGAACACTGTTGATGGTTCCTACTTTACCATCCAAGGTTCTCCAACTAAATTTAATAATCAAATAAATGCATTAGCATAATAACATCTATGTACCTTTTGAAACATCACTTGGATGTTCTTAGATAGAAAAAGAGACCATAACCATACAACACAAAGTAATGACAGGAAAACCTCATTAACATCCGTAGTTGGAAAACAAGACAATGACCATATGACACTAAGCAAAGACTGGTAATCCTTAACATAAACAAATTTAGAGGTGAAATTCCCCAATTGAGAAACTACCTGCTTAAAGATAGTACTTGTTCCAGATCCACTGTATCCAACTAAAAGCAGCTTCAGAAGTGTTCTCTGCTCAAGGTAGTCTGGGACGCTTCTGCTAATCAGACTATTAACTTGTTCTCCACAAGAATTTGAAGGTTTAGAAGGAACAGGCAGTGATAAGAACGCACAAACAAGCTTCATTCCCGCCTGTTAAGTAACACAGAAACAAATAAATTCCCATGTGCATATATAAATGCAGAAACAGAAAATTCAGGCAGGGATGAGGTTTCCATGTAGAGCATACCTTGCCCCAAATGTAACCTTTAGTGTTCTTCTGTCCTTCTTCCTGGTATGATCCATCCTCGTTCACCCAAAAATGAGGGTTGCCAGCACATTGAACTCCTGCCAGCTGCAATTTCAAAAAAATGGTCTTAATACTAAACCCTTCACATTAAATCATTCAAAACAAACAAAGAAAAGAGCATGTGTAAAGACTCAACCTGCAACATCCTAAGCTCTACTTTTGTGATCTCCCGGCCATTAATGAAAACCTGCGTGTTTCCACTGCTTGCATTTGCCTTAATTGGACCCCCAACATTCAAATGAGGACTTATAACCTGGGAAGGCTTCTGCCCTTCCTGTTAAATAAAATTTTGAAATAACCATCAAACTCCAAAACAAAGAAACAAGCCATATCATATTATTACAGGAACATAATCACTGAAAGTATTAAACTATATTCACCTTTCCCCAGAGACCAGACACTTTATCATACCAATAGTTTCCAGGTTTCATCTTCTTAGGCGGGTTCAAACAGGTCTGCAAAATAACCAACTCCTCATGACAAAGAGGTTCTCCATTCACATAAACATACTCTGGAGGCAACTGATTAGCTTCGCACAACTTCTCCGCCTTCATTACCTGTCTAACCTCCAAATCATTCAACAACCTCTTGAGCATCCTCGAACACTTCCCTAAACTCCCACGCTTCGGTTCATCAATCGGAAACCCAATACAGGTAACACACTTCCTCCCTTCTGGCATCGATCCCATCGCTCTAAGCACACAATTACTACAATATTTCGCATCACAAACAAGACAAACTTCCTTCTCCGTGAACCTATTCCCCTTAAAACACCTATAACAACTCCCTTTCTTCCCTTTACTTCTTGCCTCTCGTTTAACCCGAATAACCCTATCCTCCTCCTCCAAAAAACCTTCATTCCCTTCAAACCCACCATCAATATCACTAGTATCATCACCACCAACACCATCATCCGATTCAATATCGCGAAAAGTAACAACTGGGGCTTTTCTACCCTCACCATTCACCTCATTATTAGAAACCTTAACGCTAGAAACACGCGAAGATGGGTACTCATCATCAACATCAACACTGCTTAAAACAGACTCATTTGACTCCCAATCTCGAATCGACGACAATTCATTAGAAACCCTCAATTTTAACAAACTTTCATCACGAGATTTATCATCAAAACTATCAGAAAACTCTATGGTACTTGAACTCCTAGCACCATCATTTAACAAACCTGAACTACTTAACTCACCAGAAAAAACACTCTCTTGCAAATTACAATCAGCAGCTCTCTCTATAACTGAAGTTGGCGAAACAGTTATAACTCCCTCTTCAGATCCACAATCCTTACCTGGGATTTTACCGGTAATAACAGAATTTGGGTTTTTACTGGTATCAGATGAGGGTAGCAGGGGCTTTACGACAGGTAAGGTGATCTTCCGTGGGAAATTAATGTGAGAAACTACCGCGGCCACAGGGATTTTGCTGACGTTGATTGGGACGGCGCGTGGGATATCGTAACCCACCGGAGGACCGGTGTATTCAAGAGCGAATGAGTATTGAACTCCATCTTCAGTGTCTGGTGGCATTTTCGTAAATTTGTAGATCAAATTGAAACCCTAACTTCAAAAACAAGAAGAGGAAACATGTTCTTGGTTTTTGTTTTAGTTTGGGTTGTTGGGTTTTGAGGAATAAAGTGAGTGGTAAGGAAAAAGTGTGGGCTATTGAGTTGATTTGGAAGGAAAAGATGAAAAAAAGACGAGGGAAAAGGGAAAGTGGGTGAATAATGAGTTTGCTTGTGAGAAGAGGGAAATTGAAGAGATGATGGAAAGCGAAATTTGGGTTTCAAGATTGGAGGCTAGAAGAAGAGGACAGGTTTTTGGGAGAAGTGGAAAAGGGAAGAGGGTGTTTGGGTAGAAGGAAGATCCGTTGGAGAAGTAAAGGAAGAAAACCAGGCAATAAGAACTCAGAGAAATGAAGAGAAGAAGATGCTTTGGTTTAATGACACTGTAAGCTCATTCATTATTATTATCACTGCCATGTGCATGTATGAAGGAAAGGCTATAACAAGGTGTGGAGGTGTTATTATTAGCATTAGCAAGGGCAAGGGGGGCATCTGGTTTCTTGTGTTATTGGAAGAAGGGTGAGGGTGGTGGTGGTGGGGGACACAAACTTTTGTCTTTTACATCGTGGTGGTGGAATCGGGGGATAAATGTAGGGTTTGGTAGGGCCATGGATGGGACCACCACCACCAACGCTTGAATAGCTGGTTTACATTGCGGCAATGGTGGTAAAAATATTTTTCGAGTATATTAAATAAAAAAAATCAATTTTTTAAAAACATTTTCACACACCACCGCAATAAAAGCGGTCCCAGAAGAGAGAATATTGTGCTGTGGTGGGTATGTGATTGCTACTGCTACTGTTTTTTTCAGTTTCCTGCTTGGGAATGTGTTTTTTTTTTTACTTTTTGTATAGGGTAGACTAGCAGGGTGGGTAGGTTGGCGATGGCTATGTTATAGAGAGAGACCAAGTTGAATCGCACGGGGTTTCCGCACCCTTTTTCTCCAACTCTTTCTCTGAGCCGCCTGCTTTGGGATCTTTCTGACCCAAATATTTATTCCTATATATTTTATTTTTATTTTTATCTTTATTTATTCTTATGTTCTTCATTAATACACATGAATTTTTAATTGAAATAAAATTTAAAAAATATATATCCAAAGTAACCTGAGTTTGAACCGATTCCTTAAGCTCTTTTCTTTTTCTTTTTCTTTTTTCTTTTTTTTTCTTATATCCTCTTTCATTGTTAAATTAATTTTTAAATTTTCTATTTCATGCATCTGTATTTAAAAAATATAAACTTGATTTGAATGATAAAATTAAAAATCATAAATACTTAACAAAAGGGCAAAGAAATAAAATCAAAAGAAAAATGATCAAACTGAAAAAAATATTATTAATATTGAAAAAAATTCATAAATTTGATTTGAAAAATAAAATTAAAAACTATAAAACTTTGATAAAAGAGCCAAGAAAAAATAAAAAATAGAATGACCAAATCAAAAAACTTCGTATACACAAATTAGAATTGAACAACTAAATTAAAAATAAAACATCTATAAAATAAATAAGAATGAAAAAAAATTAAAAAATGAGAATTGAAACTATAAAATGAATAAGAATGAAACAAAAAAATATTGACCTAAGCAATCTAGTCAAAACTCAGAACCCGAGCTTTTAACCAGGCCGAGTCTAAAACCTATGGTTCACATATTTAATTTCTATAATTTAATTAAAATTAAGCTCGTTTATATCCTATATGGTGAAGTTAACCTCTTACTCTTATAGTTATTACAGAAATCAAATCAATCCTTTATAAGTAGGAGTATTAAGCTCAGCATAATATTGATAATTCTGAAGAACAATTAAAACCCATAGGATACTGTTTGTATATTCTTTTAAAAGTTGCTTAATAATGCCAAAATCTTCATTTTTAAAAAAAGCAAAATATCACATCATTGTGACCTTAGCTGAGAACTTTATCCGCCAATAAATATGGACCATACAAATAAATGAAGCAGCATATATTTGACTTCGTCTAAAAAAGGACACCTGTTTATTTTGGCATACCCTTTGATTTTTATTGATTTTTACGATTTAAAAATATATTTAAAAGGGTTTGATTTTTTTATTTTAAATTAATATTTTTTTAATATTTTCATATTATTTTGATTAAATAATTTTAAAAAATAAAAAAAATTATTTTAATATATTTTTAAATAAAAAACACTTTAAAAAACAACCGCAATTATATTCTCAAATAAGCTTTAAAATTATTGTGATTCTTTAATTAAAAACAAGGAAAAAAAAATCATTGTGATTCTTAGTTGTGGAATTTTGATTTTTTTTCTATAAATTAATATTTTTTATGTTTTTATATTGTTTTGGTTTATTAATATTAAAATTAAAGCATAATTAACCATTCAATCCTGCATGAAATTCAATCTTTGAGTGTTTAGGCTGCTGGGCTCTCGTCAGATTATCCTCAATCCAAACCACAAATTAAATAACTAGAAAAAATAAATATAATTCCATGTGGAGGAGCTCAGGCATAGAAGTTTCTTGCACTTCAATTAAAGAACAAATTAAACAAAAGATTCTATAAAAGCTCATCATCAACTACGTACAATGCTTTCGGTGTAAGGAATCTTCACGCATTTAGTTTGGTTCACATTTCTAACAGGTTCTGAAAGGCATCCCTCAGATGCATCGATCATATATCAACTTTCATAAAAAAAGAAAGAACAGCTACTCATTAATCAGAGGCAAAGTCTCCATCAGTAGCTTTCATTGACAATTAATGTTTTGCTATATTCTTTCCTTTTCCTAAACGATGTTATTGGTTATGAGAAAATGTTTAAGTTCTTATATTATACTTAAAGCGAAGGTAAGCGTAATCTTGTCACTGATTAAAATAAAATAAAATGAAATTGCAAAAGAAAGCTGTGAAATTAATTAATTATAAAGGAAAGCTAGCAATCTGTAAGAGCTCATCATCAATAATTTTATTTGATCTGACTGCAAAAACAACTGAATTGGTGAAAGAATTGAAAATTTCCAATTTCATTTTTTAAGGTAACGAATCACATGTACATAACCTCTTTTTTTATTTCTTCTTCTGCTTTTTTAATTGCGAATATCGTTAATTATTCCTGGTCTGAGCTGGGAAGCTTGTAGCTGCCGGCAGTGAACTTGGCATGGAGGTAGGAGCACTACTAGCACAGCCTCTCCATGCCATTGGTGGTGCGTTTTCAGATACTCTCCACATCTTTACAGACTTATCAAGGCTGCCACTGTACAAAATCCATCGCCTCTCGTTCGGCGCGGACTCGTGATCTGTCTCTGCAGCCAAGCACTTGACAGGTCCTTTGTGGCCTGCTAACAATGACAAACATATGTGATCGTTTCCCATTCTCCTCCACACACATATTCCCATATCAGCTGAGCCGCTAAACAGGAGGCTCCCTGCTGTAACTAAGCATAGAATGGCCAATTTATGACCTCTTAAAACACCACCATGAGACATATGTTTTTCACGTTCCCAGAAGTTAACAAGCCCATCTGATGAGCCACAATAGACAACTGTGGCATTAGGATTAACCGCCACTGCCGTAACGGCACATTCTTGTTTCAACAACGTTTGTGAAAAGAAATGTTTGGTTCCTGTCCCTTGTAATTCTCTCCTCCAAACCTTGACAGTTCCATCCGCTGATCCTGTAAAGACTAGGCCATCGTTTCCGGCAACGATTGAATTAACAGCATCATCGTGAGAAATGACTGATTCAAGGCATCTAGAATTGGATATTCTCCAAACTTTAAAAGTCTTGTCCCATGATGATGAATAGAGAAATGTCTTATCTTCGCTCAAGCTAAGACATGAAATTGCATCGCTATGTTTGTACCATACCGCATTCTTGTGGCGTTTAACTTCAATATAATTACTTGTTTTCATCGAGTTGTTGAAGTAATCCCTCATGGTTGGTAAGGTCCCTACACGTTTATGAATACTTGGATCCTTGGATGAGACCTTCCATACCCGTATTTTCCCATCTTGATGGCCTGTAAATATCGTGGCACCAGAAATTACAATTGCTTTAACCAATCCACTATTCGATTTAAACCCTGGAAACTCCTTCTGATTCTTCCAAACCCTTATATTCTTGCTATCAGAACCAGTATAAAGAAGATCACCGGATGCAGCCAATGAATAAATATGACCCTCTTCTCGTACTAATGACCCCATTAGCACATTAGGAGAGAAATTATCATCATTGTCTTCAAAAGGAATGTTGGTGATCCTCTGAGAGGACCTTGGAGACTTCTCCACCGGAGAGACAATATTATAAGGCGAACTCGAGTTGGAGGGAGTTACAACCTGATCCTGGCTATTTCTTGTATTGAAAAAGTCATCATCATTATCAGCAGCAAGATTAGTTTTCTTGATTCTGCTAAATTTAAGCAAGCTATTCTCTTCATAAAAAATGCGCCCTCCTCTTGATGAGCTCCCTCGTTTCGAACCTTTCTTTAACATTGAAGAGTTTATGTTTTGATTTTTACACAAGGTAAAGAAAGAACAGCAATATAATAAGTAGAGGATGGAGAGGATGAACAGGTATGGAGGAAACCGAAAGCAAGGAGAAAACAGAAGGTGCTATAGAGGACAGTATTATCAGTTTATTCCTCGCTGTTGATGATATGAAAATTTGTGGTAGACCCTTTTTTTTTTTACCAACAGATTTACATCATTTTTGTTGTAATAGATCGAAAGGCTAATCTCATTAGGCTGTAATAGTAAAACTAATTAAACCCAAATAAATCCAATGCCATGTAGCCCATGCTTAGTTATGCAAATCACAGTCCTGGTAGCTTATAAGGACGACCACCAGGGTGTGTTAAACTTAAAAAAGGACAATGAATTTAATTAGGACTGCATGTTATCTATCATCAGGGTGCTAAAACGGAGAGCTCGGGATAATTTGTGGTGTTGAAACAAGGGTGCCTGTAAGATCTTGCTAAAAAGAGACAAAAGTTGTTGATTCATCTTGTAAACTACGTACAAAGCATATACATCTAACCTTTGACTTGGTCTAAAAGACTAAATCATAGTTCATGGTTTAGCCATTTTGTTGGAATCCGACTTGTAAATATTTCAGTTTAATTTTCTCCCTTTAATTCTTGTCTATAGTCGTTGAATATGCGACGAAAAATACTTAAAAGGCAACGCATGCCCTCCCTAGATAGGGATATTGATTCTACAAAATCACACACACAATGGAAGCTCCTTACTTTTTATTATATTGTTGGAAAAATAAAAACATAATATGAAGTGGTTTTAACAAAGAAAATAAAACCAAAATAAACAATCTTAACTTGGTCAAGAGTATCCCCTCGAATAAGAACCCTAAATTGTATGAGCAATAGGTTTTACATGCAAAGGATCATGAGTAAGTTCGTGTAACATATATATATTGTAAACCTCGAGATAGGCTTATAACCATCCAAATACACCTATAACATATCTCACTTACCTGATTTTTAGGTCTTAATACCATTACATATATACGAATTTCGAATTTGAAATTTAATAAAGTCAAATTTGTCAATTTGAATCTTAAAGTATATATAAATCTATAAAAGAAACTCTGTTTATATTCTAATTGAGTTGTAAAGTAGACATCCTATCTTTTCTATAATACGTGTTAGTCCGTTAATTTCATTTAGATAAGAAAAAATAACATGTTTAAAGCCATGATAAAAATCTATCAAGAAAAATATATGAAAATTAAAAAAATATTGTTTCCTTATGTATGATGAATTTCAGTCAATACAACTAATTAATACTCTTGAAAACATATGTAGCACTTATTGGCTTATATATTCTACAAAGATTTCATATCAAATAAGAAGACATTTATGGTAGTAACTATTATCTATTATTTGCAAAGATTCTATATCTATTATGAAATGTATGTGGTGACAATGAAACTTGGTATTCTTTTGTTGTTGTTTTTCTTATTTTACAAGATTTCTTAGCACATTAATGGGACTAAAAGGAGGTAATTTAAGAGAGAAAATTACAACAATTAAAAACAAAGTTACCTAACTAATTTGAGCATAAAGTGTTGGTAAAGCCTCTAAAGAAAGCAAATGAGGAGTTTCAACTATGCATGGGGATTTCAAGCAAGATAAATTTGTTTTATGATGTTTTTTTTAGCATTGGAATATTATTATCTTTGAATTTTATTATAAATTTGGTTTGTTTTGACTCATTTGACATTGTTTTAAAGTTTTTTCTAGTATTACACTTGTATTAGTTGATTACTAGATAGGGCTCATCGGCTTGCAACCTATAAGAAGTCCATTAACATTATTTAGAAGCGTTTATATATTACTTTTATGGTTGTAAGTTTCGGCAGCTATGATGATTTGAAGAAATAAGATTTTTTTCCTTTGTTTTGCTTGTTGCGAACAACTTTTCTTTATATGGATAAAAATCATATATCGCCCTATCAAAAATTAATTGATTTCGTGATGTTATTCGTATATTTTAGATTCTTAGAT
>Ga0325410_1003689_pt1 | contig 17317 bp, 7 predicted proteins | sample PopdelMetagenome_16_FD_206182 | JGI IMG/M metagenome (GOLD analysis project Ga0325410, IMG submission 206182) | Populus deltoides microbial communities from Bellville, Georgia, United States - Xylem-PdIQD-R3 | ecosystem: Host-associated > Plants > Phyllosphere > Stem > Wood/Secondary xylem...
TGGCATAATTATTATTAGTTAATTTGTTGAATATTTATTGTTAATGTTGAATTTACCATAGAATTAGTAATTGAATATGTTGGAATAATTATTAATTTTACTCTATTATTGCATGATTTGTGTTTAAATTTTTCCATTTATTTTGATTGTTATTCTAAAGTTTTTTTTTAATTTATTGTTCTGTTGTATTGGCATAATTCTTGAATAATTTTTTGAATTGTAATTGTTAATGTTGAATTTACCTTAGTATTAGTAATTGAATATTTTAGAATAATTATTAATTTTACTCTATTATTGCATGATTTATGTTTAATTTTTTCCATTAATTTTAATTGTTAGTCTATAGTTTGTTTTTAATTTATTGAATATATTTTATTGTTGTATTGACGTAATTAGTTGAATTGTAATTCTTAATGTTGAATTTACCTTAGGATTAGTAATTGAATATGTTGGAATAATTAGTATAAATTGGGTCAATTGGTTATGGCTTTTATTAATATGTGCAGGTTTGTGGATTTGGGTAGTATCCAGTATAGGGGAGGTGCTATCGATTTTTTTTTTACATTTAAATTTAATTATATAATTATTTGTATAAAATTGTGTAGATGCGTAGAATGAAAAGCGAGCTGGTCGCTTACGTACGGTCGCAGCTAGTTCGTCTAGCAGCAATGATGATATTTCCTTAGGTGCCTCTCAAGAAGAGGCGCCTACACCACCTGCGCCATCAATCGATGCTGCCTCTTCCAGCGCTACTTCACAGCGCAAAGGTGGGGTGCCTTCGCAGCGAAATCAATTTACCTGCAAGTACGAGGCACAGTGGAAGGACGACCTTTCAATGTAAGTTTGTTGTGGTTTAATTTTTTTTTTAAATTACAACATAATTTATGAAGTAGTCACTATTTAATTTATTTCATTTATTTTCAGGTTCACAAACATTGAGGCCACCCGAGTAATATCATCGGCGTTTAAATCATTGATGGAGATTCCATTGCTTCAATGGAGTCAGATATCCAAGCATCTTGAATGGATGCCTCAAATCAATGCATGGTTTGACAAATTTCAGGTTGGTGTTAATTTATAATTTTCAGCTTATTTTTAATAAATTATTAATATAATTGTAAATAAATTATTATTTTTATTTAAACTTGTTTATTTATACACAACACAAATTCTGCTGGGACAGTGAGCATATCACTGTTGTGAGGAGGGTGTGGGAAAATCACGCGGCAACTAGTAAGATCGAAAAAAATACAAGATTTTTTTTAGAGAAAAATTTATGTTTTGAAATGTAATTTTTGGTTGTGTGAAGTAGGTTGCGTGATTTTTGGTATGAAGCACAAAAAAGGACAAAAAAACCGTGAGGGATAGGGTTTTCAAGGCTGGAACGATGTTGTGATTTGGAGGGATTTCAAACCGATATACATCCTGGAAGATATATGGCCGCACTATGTTGAGCACGTGACGTCTGAGCGGTTCACATGACACTCACAGCCCGGTGCTGGCAACCGGAATCGGTCAATTCATGGCGGGGTGACAACGCACATTGGCGGCTCCGTTCCGTTTGCTTCACATGCGAAACGGATGGTAAGATTAATTTAAATAAAATATATTGTTAAATTAAGTTGTTGTTAATATATCTTTTTTCATTATAGGCTGCGTCTCTTGGACGTGAGCCGAGCCCGATGGAGCTGTTTGTGGAGACGCACGTGCAAAGTCAAGACCGCCAAAAGGGGGCACAACAGTTCGTTGATAACCGTGCTCAACATTTCGTGGTATGTTTGTTCAACCATTTTATTTTGTAAGTTATTATGTTTATTGAATTAAATATGATGATTACTTTTTTTTTATTTTCAGGAGACCTATAATAATTGGTTGAGGGAGAGATATGGGGACGATATTTTGACCCATCTGGAATTCGATCCGGATTTGTGGATGGAGGTTGGATCGTCAGGTGGACCCGATAAAAATCGGGTTTACGGGCTCTCCAACACTACAGCTGACAACTTGCGATCGACCCGTAGTGTTTCAACCGTTGGGAGCTCCCAATCAATATCGAGCTTCCAATCTAAGGAGTTCGTGGCCTTGCAGCAACACACGGCTCAACTCACCGAAAAATACGACCACTTATCAGCGGAGTACGCGCAACTCAAAGCGTCTTATGCAGAACAAAGAGCGGAGTCTGCAAAAAAAAAGCGGCTTATGAACAGCTTCGCGAAATGGTCATGAACATGGCAACACAGAGTGGAACATATGCGCCTAATCCTTTTTGGCAGTGTAACCACCAGCCTCCTCCTCCAGGATCTCCTCCTCCTCCTCCAGCTCCACCTTTATATTAATTTGTAATAAACATTATTTACGTTTAAAATTTCATTTAATATTTTTTTTGAAACACATTCATTTTGTAATGAATATTATTTAACTTTGATTTTTTGTTTTTTATGTTTAATATAAATTTTATTTGCATAATTGGTTTTTATTACCATTAATTTATATAATTTTATATTATATATTCTAAATAATTTTATATTATGTATCCGTCGGTATTTGACAGTACCATTTACCGACGCATTCACCGACGGATAGATTCGGTCGGTATTTCAAAGACTCACCGACAGCTTTCCCGACGGACTTAATCCGTCGGCATTTGACAGTAGCTGCCACACTTACTGACGAATTTACAGACGGATATATTCAGTCGGTATCTCAAACACTTACCGATAAATTTACCGACGGTATGTATCTGTTGGTAAAGCACGACATCACCGACGGAATAAAATCTGTTGGTATATTTCAAGCGGGAAACTTTTTTTTGGCGCGCAAATTCCATCTGTAAAACCATTGACAAATGGTTTTTTTGTTTTTCTGAATGATATAGCGACATAATGGAGAATCACCGACGAAAGGAAAGTCGACAGACGTAATCCATCGGTTAAGACGTCGGTAAATAAATCACCAACGAATAGCTAAACACACACCGATGAAATATGGCCGTCGGTAAAACTGTGAAATCTTGTAGTGCGTAAAGGGAAGGTGGGAAGGTATTAGCACTCAAAATACGTCTTACCTAAGGTAAGCTGCATTATTTGATTGTCTGATAAAAAGCTAAGATGTTATTGTATTTTTAATTGTTGGTTCGTCTATGGTTTAAGAAAAGTCCTCCTCGGTAAGGAGGTCCTTATCTTATCGGGTAAAAACCTAACCGTTTTAATATCAATAAAAAGGAACTACCTTTTTAATATCGAGAATATGTTTTATGTATAAATTCATAATCCAGATACTAAAAGAAAAACAAAATATTTTTTGGGTATTTTTGAAATATTGGTCTAGTTCTCATGGCTTTAATAAACTAGTTATTAAAGCCAAAATGCATGCTAAAACATATATTTTTTGAATTTTTGTTGTATGAAAATACAATGTGATGATTTTTTTTTTTTAATCTTTGAGAGACTTAGCCGTATCCAAGAAAACAAGACATTTTTTTTATTTTCCTTTTGCAACATTTTCAGAGAAAACTAGGTATTTTAATACCGGATTTATATCTTTATGATATAAAAATACAAACCAATATTAAGCAAAATTTGATAGAAAAATTCACGAGAAAGTCACAAATTTTTTTGAAAGGATTTTTTAAAAAGTTTTTTGGACTGGGCTGGACCTGGCCCAATCATTTTGGGCTGGGTCGGACAATGAATAGTGAAGAGGGAATTAATAAACTCTCTACTGTTCACTTTGCAGAATAGTGGAGGCAGGGTGAAATGAAGAAGAAGGAGGAGGAAAGGAGGAGGGGATTGCTTGGTGTGGTGGAAGCTTGGCTATGATGAGGAGGTTCAGCCGGTAGCTCAGGAGGCTTCGGTGGAGGGAATGGTGGCCGGTGTCTGTTGCTGGTGAAGGAAGAAGAAAATTTGTAGAGGAGAGAGAGAAGCTCGGTGGCGCGCTCACTATATGAGGTGGTGGGGCGGCGTCTTGTGATGGATATGGAGGTGTTCAAGCTGGTGGTGGTGATGTTGGTGGCTAAAGGTCATAGTGGAGAGAGAGAGAGAGAGAGAGAGAGAGAGAGAGAGAGAGAGAGAGAGAGGTTCTGCTGCAGTAGAAATGAGGGGGGTGGTTTTTTTGTCGATTTTGGACCAAAATCTCTCCACACTTGGACCATGAAAATCAAATCTATTTATAGGCGATGAAAGAGGGGCACTTTGACTCTTCTGGTGCCAATTCTCGGCCCTTGGATCGACTTGAAAGCATCCCAACCATTGGTTCAAAGTAGCAATGATGAATTGTTAGTTTTGTGCAGGAAAACGGTTGGTCGGGCCGGCCACTTCAGGGCGGTGCCACCGCCTCTGTAGCCTCATCAACCCGAATGGCATACACTGTCGTGTAGTCAAGTGTCAGGGGATCATTTGCATGTGGGTTTTATCTAATTTGATGAAGAAGCGAAGGTTTAAATGTCTCGGGAAGGTGGCCAATCAGGCAGCCCCTTTGAAGAAGAAGATGAACAACAATCTTTTTCTACAAATTACGCTTTAGTCCTTCAATTTGTGATTTATTTCTAATTACACCACTGATTGGCTTCAAACTTTCAATTTTGTTCAATTTCACCTCAGAAGAACTTCAATTCAAGCTCCAGATTTTAGTGCCTTTTTCCCTTTAGGTCTTTGGTTTCAGATTTCTTCAATTAAGTCTCTAATTGACCATCAAACTTTAATATATATATATATATATATATATATATATATATATATATATATATATATATGAAATTGAGCCTCTGATTTGACTAAATCAACTCTCAAAAAATATAATTTGACCCCTGAACTTTAATTTCTTCTGATTAAAGCCTAAATCAATTTTTCTTGTAATCAAACCCTTCATAAAATTCAATTAAATCTTCAATAAAATTTAATTGAGTCTATAAATATTTGTTTTTGGACCTTTCTTCTACAAATTAAATTTTCTTTGTCAACAGGGCTCTTCAACTGTAAAAAATATACTGTCAAATTTCAATCTTTGTATTTTTTAACTTTCTTAACCAATTTCTAGGCGCTCCAACATCCTCTTCTCACTGTTATTATTTTTATTTTTAGTTTGAATATTTTTTTTTGAAAGAGAAAAAGTGAATTTAGAAAATAACCAAAAAAATAAGTTATGACAACTGTGGACCACACTGTAGATATTCAGAGGACCATGGAGGCGTTGTTTGTTCTACTTTTTATTCCAAAAGTTGCTCGCGAATGTTTGGTCAAGGCTTGACCACCTGACCCAAGCTATTGGGTCTGGCATAGGTGTCAGAGCCAAAGCCATTGAAAAAAATTATTTAGGATACTTCAAAGGTAGTTTAAATATTTTTTTTATAAAAAAATATTAAAAAATCATAAAAACAATTAATAAGCATTTTTAGCATTTCTATTTAGGATACTTCAATGATAGTTTAAATGTTTTTTTTATAAAACAATTTTAAAAAATATTATTTAGGATACTTCAAGAATAGTTTTAATATTTTTTTATAGAAAAAATTTAATTTTAAAAAAATTAATTAGGATTTCTGTTTAGGATACTTTTAGGATAGTTTAAATGTTTTTTTTAGAAAAAAATAAAAAAAATTTATAAAAGAAATTAATTAGTCTAATATCTCACATCGACAAGTGAGGATTTGGTTGCTGGCCTTATTAATAGTGTTAGTTGTTGACTTGTCAAATGCGTTTTGAGGCCATGTGTGGTAACCAAAAACAAATTTGTGAGGGCGGTAAGGCCCAAAATGGATAATATCTGGCAGGTTGGACTGGGCTGTGACATTTGGTATCAGAGCTGTCCTTACTAGCTGTCCGGTTATGCCGACGGGTCATTGGGCTCTTTAAGGGGATGAGTTGTAATATCTCACATCGACGGGTGAGAATTTGGTCACTGCCTTTATTAGTAGTGTCGGTTGTTGATTTGTCAGACGTGTTTTGAGGCCATGCCTGATCGCCAAAAACAAATTTGAGAGGGCAGTAATGCCCAAAACGAATACTTCAAGGATAGTTTAAATGTTTTTTTAGAAAAAATAAAAAAATTATTAAAAAAATTAATTAGCATTTTTGTTTAAGATACTTGAAGAGTAGTTTAAATGTTTTTTTTATAAAATTTTTTTTATAAAAAATAATTTTTTTAAAAAAACATTAATTAGAATTTCTGTTTAGGATACTTAAATGATAATTTAAATATTTTTTATAAAAAATAAAAAACATCAATTAACATTTGGGTTTAGAATACTTCAAGGGTACTTTAAAGTTTTTGTTATAACAAATAAAAAAAATTAATTAGACATGGATGCTAGACCTAAATTTCTTGGGCCTGGCTTGGCCGCTAGACTTAAGAGTCTAAAAAACTAAATGAATTTTTTTAAAAAATTAATTAGATTTTTTTTAGGTTACTTCAAAAATTGTTTAAATGTTTTTTTATAAAAATAAAATAAAAAAAGATTTATTATGATTTATATTTAGAATACTTCAAGGATAGTTTAAATATTGTTTTATGAAAAATAAAAATAATTAATTAGCATTTCAGTTTAGAATACTTCAAGGGTACTTAAAATTTTTTTATAACAAATGAAAAAATTAATTAGGCATGGACGCCAGTCCCAATACTCTTGGGTAGCATTGGGTGTATGGTGTCCATGCCTAATTAATGTTTTTCTATAAAATATTTTACATCAGATCTTAGCCTTTTAAAAAATAAAAAGATTTTAAAAAATTAATTAGGATTTATATTTAGGTTACTTAAAAGATAGTTTAATTTTTTTATAGAAAATAAAAAAAAATTAAACAAAAAATTAATTAGGATTTATATTTGGGATACTTTAAGGATAATTTAAATATTTTTTTATATATAAATTAAAAAGAATTTATAAAAAAATTATTTAGGATACTTCAATGATATTTTTGATGTTTTTTTATAGAAAAAAATATATTTAAAAAAAATTAATTAGAATTTATGTTTAGGATACTTCAATGATAATTTAAATGTTTTGTTTAGAAAAAATAAAAAATATTAATAAAAAAATTAATTAGCATTGCTATTTATGATAGTTAAAAGATACTTTAAATTATTTTTACAAGAAATAAAAAAAATTAATTAGGCATGGATGTCAGACTCAATACTCTTAAGTTTGTTTGGCCACCGGATCTAATTTTCTTGAATTTAGCATTGCTGTCAATCCTAATGCTCTTGGATCTGACATGGCTGTCAAATCGAAAAGCCTATAATAAATTAAAAAAATAAAAAAATAATTAGAATTTCTATTATGTTACAATAGTTTAAATGTTTTTTTATATAAAAAATTAATTAAGATTTTTTATTTAGGATACTTCAAGAATAATTTATTTTTTAAAATAAAAAAGTAGTTATAAAAAATTATTTAGGATACTTAAAGAATAGTTTAAATGTTTTTTTGATAAAAAATTATAAAAAAAATTATTTAATATTTATGTTTAGAATACTTTAAGAGTAATTTAGTTTTTGTTTTACAAAAAAATAAAGGCCATTTATGAAAAAAATTAATGAGAATTTCTCTTTAGTATAACTTTAAGAAATATTTAAATATTTTTTTAGAAAAAGTAAAAAACATTTATAAAAAAAATTAATTAACATTTCTGTTTTTGATACTTCATTGCTATTGAGTCTGGCATGATCGCCAAACTCAACTAGACCCAAAGAACTTGGATATGACATTGTCACCAAACCTAAGAGACTGGAGTTTGGATTGACCACTAGATCCAACTGTCTTGGATGTAGTATGCCTGCCAGACTTAAAACATTGAAAATATTTTATATATTTTTTTAAAAAATTATATTAAAAAAAGTTATTATTGACTCAATGCAGAGCATCCAACTGTCTTGAGTATAGTATAACTACCGGACTCAAAATATTTAAAGTATTCTATATATTTTTTAAATAATTTTTGTATTAAAAAAATTATTATTGACTTAGAGAGTACTTGACAGTGTGCTAGTGATTGCCTTTCAAATAATTTTTTATACCGAAATACATGCCAATAATATTTTTTTATTTTTTAAAAATTATTTTTGACATCAATATATCAAAACAATTCAAAAAATATAAACTATATTAAATTTTAATAAAAAATTTAATATTTTTTAAAAAATAATTTACACCACATTTCCAAAGAGGATTCTCAAACATAAATACAAAGCACCACCAACGTGCTAGTCTCCATCATGACACCACCATGAACCTAAATAAACAACAAATTTACAACTTTAGCCCTCAGAAACCCAACCAGATCCATGTAATTTCTCTGAAACTGAACTAAAAAAATTCAATAGTCATAAATCCCACTTAAAATAATCCAAAAATATCCCAAAAAACACAAAAAATAAAATTTTTTTATTACAAATTCCCAATTCCAACCCTAACCAACAACAACCTCACCCCGGTCCCCTTTTATCATTCCCACTCCATCTTCGCGTGTAGCCTCACACCAACCCCCATTTATCGTTCCCTCCCCTCATCCTTCGCATCTTTATCATTCCTAATGAGGACCTCAATCAATAAATTGTGATAGTTATTGCTGCCTTTGTCGCTGCTATTATTTTCGTGGATGATGGCTATTGTGGATGCTTCGATTGCTGCGAAGGCTTCGTGACTATTGTTGTTGTTGTTGGTGGATGCTCATACCATTGTGGCGGCTGTTGTTGCCACCAAAGTTGGAAGAGATAGAGAGGAGATGGACGCTTTTTGCTATTTTCTATTCGATTGTGGGTGTTGTAGTTGGTGCTGGTGGGGGGAGAGAAAGAGGGAGAAGCATGGCAATGCTAAAATAGTGGATTTTGAGGGATTTTTTGGTTTATGAATTTGTTTTTTTTCCTATGATTTGGCATAAAAAAATCATTTTTGTTGGATTTCGATGGAAGGTGGCTATGTTTTGCGGTGGATGGACAATGGTGTTGTGTGTGGTCGTGAGTATTGCAGTGGAATGGAGCTGAGTTAAAAAGAGGAGAGAGAGAGAGAGAGAGAGAGAGAAGGGAAATGGATTTTAGCTGAAGAGAAAGAAAAGAAGAGTTATCTTTATGAAAATTGATATAAAAAAAATATTAATTTAATAATTTTTAATTAAAAATACTCTCAAAAAGTTTTAAAAATAGAAGCTGAAGCGAACACAACCATGTTTTCCTCCGGCCTCCGCAGAGTTTCGTACGACGAGTACACGTACCTCAAGGAGAGGCCATTTTAACTCTATCAAATTTCACCACCTAAAAATTAAATGCCATCATTATCACGTCATAAATCAATATTAATGAGAAAGAAAAGGAATGGTGAAAAGAGAAATGATAAGAGATTGAATATTCGGTTTTGCTTTACTCAAGTACTTTTTTTTTTTTTTTTCTCCTTTCTTTTCTTCACTGTATGGTTTACTTGGGTAGTAGTGTAGTGACTAAAAAGTCCCTAAAGGTGGAACCACCTTTTGTTTTGAGGGATCATAGCATCCTTAAAGTTCTGAATTTTTTTTAATTTAATTCTTTTATTTTTTTTTTACTTACAAACTCTTTTAAAGTTCAAATTATGAATGATATTATAAAGAGCACTTGATTTATTTATCAAATAAAATAAACAACAAGTGCTGAGGGTGTTATGACCTACAAGGCAATTCATTCTAGATTATAATAGTGAAGAGAGGATTTTACTCTTCATATCAAAGAATAATGAGCCTGTCATTTAAGATAAAATGGTCTTTTCTATATGTCAATTTATCATTACTATGTTAATTAATGATACATTAAACTTTTTATATTGTTTTATGCATAATACAATGACTTACATATCCTTAAAATAAAATATAATAAAACCAAATTGTTATCCAAGATTTTTTAGTTCTTTTAGGCTTTGATTACACTATAATGACTATACTTCTCTTAAAAGTAAAATAATTAAAACTATCTAAATGTATTTTTAGTATATTCTTGATGATTTTTTTAGTTATAATCAATTTATGTAAAAGGTAATTTAGTCTTTCAATAATTATAAATATGATTAAAAAATAAAACATTACCGATATGTGCTATAGTGGGCCGCCCTCATGCTCTTTATAGGTTTGTCACTCTCCTATATCTTTGAGTTTATAGGTTGTTAACCATGAAAAGAACTATGAAAGAGATAAAAAGAAAAAGAATTGAACTAACTTTTGTTAAATTTCTCAGATATAGTGTTAATAACAAGGTTTGTAGAAAACCTTAAGAGATCAAGGTCTTTTCAAGGCTAGTGGATTGAATAGGTTGTTAAGGATGGACTACGAGATAAAGATTGTTGGACTTAGGTTCTATGAGCACCTACAATAAAAGTCTTGTGTGTAGAAAGGAGACCCTCTAATGCTTAAGTTAACATAAATACACAAGGAATATAATCTTGAAAATTGTGTGTTGTATATTGCCATTGTAGTAAATGAAGGTGATATATACAAGAGCGGAATAAAATGTCTTTTGTGTGTTTATGAGCTTAAAATATGACCTAGTGATTCATAAACATTTATATACTTATAAATCACATATAAACAAAATATAATAATAAATTGTGTAACTTATTATAAATTAACCATGTGAGATTAGCTCTTAACGGTAGATGGTGACACCATTGAGTGTGAGAAGAGATGTCTTAGAGGGCTAGGTTCTGGCATGAGCATGCCTTAACATTGTTTTATAGATCAAATGATGGTAAAGGGATCATATTAGCAGTAAATTACAATTATCAACCATACAGAAGGTTGGTAGACATGGTGGACCCAAAAAACTAGGTCCAATAAGATTCATGTTGGGTTTGGGGATGGTTTGTTCAAGCCCAACTAAGAGGGGACTAAAAGATGCTTTAGAGGAGAAAGAAAGAAAGAGACATCAAGGCACATCAAAGTTTTGATTATGATACCATTGATACCATTAGAAAGCTTTTGACTAGATAAATCCAACGACACTAAGAAAGTTCTCCAATGATGATCGAGTGTGTCATACTCTCTGTTCAAAGGCAAGTGAGCAAATACAACGAAGAGAGACAAGATAGACAAAAAGAAATAAAGAGATTAGGGGCTCACCAAAGATCTGATTACGACACCACTAGTATCATTAGAAAGACCTAAAAAAATGAGTTCAACGACACCAAGAAAGGTCACCGATAATGACCCGAGTTGGTAACACCCTTTATCCAAAAGCAAGTAAGCTACCAGACATGTGTGACCTAATCCAGTCACTGTTGGTGACTTTCCTTGTTGTCATTGGACTTGTCTCATAGATATTTTTTTGATGATACCGACAATGTTGTGATCAGAGTTTTGATGTGCATCTGATGTCTCTTTTTCTCTCTCTCCTTATTGTAATTCCTTACTTGTCTTTTAACGGAGAGTGTGATCCACTCCGATCATTATTGGTGACCTTCTTTATTATCATTGAATTCATCTCATCAAGATCTTTTTTTTGGTGTTAGTAGTGTTATAATCAGAGTTTTAGTGTGCCTTCAGGTTCTTTTTTTTTTTCCCTCTCCTCTCTACATTGTAATTAATGCCAACTCATTTGATAGTTTTTTTAAATGTCGCATTTCATAATAACAACAACTTTAAATGTTGCATTTTGCAATAGCAACATGTACTAAATTGTGTTATTTCACCATTTTTTTTTGTTAAACCATGCAACTTGTTTTTTTTTTTAAATAAATCATGACAAATAATTATGGTTCACACTTAAGTCGCACATAAGCCAATATAGAACATGATCAAACAATTTTTCTTAATATTTCATCCATCCATGTTAAACCATCTACAAAAATATTTCATTAAACAATTATTGTCCACAATTAAGTAGCTAAGCACCTGAATTTTTTAGAAAATGTTGGACCTTCGTTATGTTTTTCCATCCAAAGGCTGTAAAATAGCATTGCCAGGCTATAGGACTTTAATTAACTCTCCTCTGGTTTAGATTCAGAAGCAGCAAGATCAGATTGTGAGGATTGCTCTTCTGCGAAAGTTGATGCAATTGGTTTCTTAAACTGTACCATGATTATGGTCATATTGCCACATCCCTCATCACCTGCTGTTGATGGCGCCAAACACCTATCAAGGGCTCTCACACAATGCAGAGAGCTTGTTTTTCTGCATTATTGAAGTTTCCCATCAGACTTTTGACATGTATAACTTAGCAAATTTAGATCAAAGATCAAAACTCATAGAGTTTAATTGACTAGAATCAAGAAGATGAATTTTTTTTCATTTTTTCCTTCCCGTGAATAGTAGACGGATACTAATGCTTATAACATAAGCTCTCTACCTAAATAGTTCAGCAAGATCTAATATCAGAATGACATGAATAGAGAGATGAATAAAATGATTTAAACTAAAGATTTCAAAACCATACTCATCAAACCTAACAAGACGTTGTTCGTGAATAAAATCTACTAGTTGCTAGCTTGACATGCAATCCCCGAAACAAGAAAAATTACCAATTATCCACATGTAATTAGTTATTCATGAAGTGGCTACCAATAGCTCTACAAAATGAATAAAATCCGATTATCAACAGACTCTCTAGGCCTATCAATGTGATCCATAGATTCATGTAAAGTGAACAAAATATTCAAATGCAGCAGTTGCGATTCATCTTGGTCAATTTTTGAAACTTCAGGGTTGCTAAAGAAGTGCTATTTACCAAGTCATGGAAGTATAAGCCTCAAATTTATTTTAATTAAACAAATTATTGGTGAATAAAAAACTAATTAAAGATTCATTGATTTTTTATTCAAAGAATCCTCAGTTTTTTTACTCAAGGAACCCTTAATTTTTTTAGATTTAATTTTTGATTTATGATGGCTAATCAAATGTCATAATTAAGAGAATTAATTCTTAACTTTTTACCTTCTAAAATTCATTATAAAAGGAAGTGTGAAAGAAGAGTTTTTAACTTGAATTTTTTAGATTTTACTCACTCTTTCTCATTTTATTTTTAGTGTTTCTTGTCTTCTTTTTATACTTTAATTTTCCTTTCAAATCTAGAGCTTAAATTCATTTTATTGAGAAGTATTTGAGTTACATAATTTTTAGACCAAAACCCTTGTTTAGAAGTGCAAGATGATGTTATTATAATTTTGAGAGACATATTGCAAACATCCTAATTATACAAGTGAAAAGCAATAAAGCCTTAAAGAACAAATGATTCATCATTGACAACAACAGAAGATTCATTATTTTAAAGCGCATCAATAGGTAAATACCATTCAACAAGTAAGTACCATTTTTATTTTAGTTTAAGCACAATTGATTTTATTATTAGTATGCATGCTATAGTTTATATATATGCTTAGTATGCATGCTGATATTTTATTATTATTTTTGTGTTGAAAAAATGTTTTTAAGTAGTTATGCTATTGCATGCTTATAGATTTAAATTTGTATGAATTTTAGATTTTTTTTGAAAACTTTCTTATATTTAGTATGTCTTGTTATGATAAACTAAACATCATTACTCACTAGTTTAATATATATATATATATATAAATTTTGATTTACAATCTTAAGGCTTTATGTATTATTATTATTATTATTAGACTTGGTTTAGTTTATCATGTGGGAAAAAGATAATGAAGTTAATAATATAGATTAATTATGAAAAAGGTTTTTAACATATGTAAAATTTCAGTCATTATTTAAATAATATATATATATATATATATATTTTGATTGTAAATTTGAATATATGCTTAGTATGCATGTTGGTATTTTATTATTATTATTTTTGTGTTGAAACCATGTTTTTTTATTAGTTATGCTTTTGCATGCTTATAGATTTAAACTTGTATGAATTTTAAGTTTTTCTTGAAAATTTTCTTATATTTAGCATGCCTTATTATGATAAACTAAACATCATTACTCACTAGTCTAATATATATATCTACAAATTTTGATTTACAATCTTAAGGCTTTATGTTTTTTATTATTATTATTATTATTATTAGACTTGGTTTAATTTATCATGTGGGAAAAAAATTAATGAAATTAATAATATAGATTAATTACGAAAGAGGTTTTTAGCATCTTTAAAATTTAAGTTATTATTTAACTTCCTTTTAAGTTGCTATATTCTCACATTTAGATTTAAGTTTTTTTTTTCTATATGCTTTAATCTAAAACCTTTTATCTATGTTATGAATTTTTTTGTTTAATTTTAGAAGATTATATATTTTTGTTTTAAAGTTATAGTTTATCTTCTAAAATTGTTTTTCATGATATTTGGATGATTTGATGCATATCATAAATCTTATTAATTTTATTTTTCAATAAGTGAATCATTGTTTTGTTTATGATAGTTTATACTATCTTACTTATACTCTATAAGATTGTCATAAAAGTTATCTGGTGAGTTTTGTTCACATATACAAAAAGTTAGTGTTATAAATAGATACGGTTTAGAAAGTCCTATATAAGGAGATTGTATTTTAAACGAGATTGTTTGTGACCCCTCCAATCTTTTCTAGGAATTTAGTGAAAGTATTATTCACCCAATACTATTTTTATATACAAAACAGTTTGTAAGTGAAATGATAATAATTGAATAAATCTCAGTGAATATAATAGGGCTAAATATGGTAACCTAAAGTAAAGGAATGATTGTGGATTTTATCTTGCATAATTTAAATATTTTATTTAAAAAGATGCTATTTTACAAGTTTTTTTTATTATTATTACTTGCTTGTTGTGGAGTCAAAATATTTATTTATAAACATTATTGTCTATTTTTTTTAAATATAGATCATATCATATTTTTTACCCCTTCTACTCAATATTTGGTTGTGTCAACCAATGTTGCTTTGACAAGTATTACTTAGGTAGTGAGGATTCTATTATCCCTGTCTATGGTGCATGATGATAAATCTAAAAAGTTCAATGGATTAAACTTTAAGAGGTGGCAACAAAAGATGTTATTCTATCTAACCACTTTGAACTTGGTAGAGTTCTGGACGAAGAAAACATTAAAATCATCAAAAAATAAATATGACCCAACTATTATGGTGGATGTGGATGCATGAAATCATAAGGATCTCATATGCAAGAACTACATCTTGAATGGGTTGAAAAATGCACTATAAATATGTATAGTTCAATCAAGAATGCAAACAAAAGGTACAAAGCTGAAGATGTTGATTTAAAGAAATTTATAGTCGGTAAATTTAGATTTCAAGATAATTGATTCAAGGACCGTTGTCGCACCCTCGCGAGTGGAGCGCGGCATCGCGGCGACCATCGGTTGATTTCGGGGTCGTTTTCTGTTTTTGTGAATAACGGAGTCGCCACCTAGTATTTGGTCACTAGGAATCCTAACTGGTCTTTCAGAGATTCTAAGGTAAGAGACTGGTTGCGTAAAGGGAAGGTATTAGCACCTCTAGTACGCCCTACCTAAGGTAAGCTGCTTGGTGTTTGGTTTGCTTTATAATTGCTATAGTGTTGGTGTTTTCTAATCCCATCACTTTTTTCTAGGTTTGATTCAAACTAAATTTATTAAGATAGAAATCCAAGGAAGTTCCATGTGCTTTAAAAGCTCATTTTCCCCTTAGGTTTTCAAGAGTTTGCGACTCGTAAATCGCAAGGAGGAGGGATAAAAATTTAGAAATCTAGGTTGCTTTAAAAACCTATTTTTTTTTTATCTTAGTGTTTTATACTCTCACGGCTCGTAAACCGTGGAGTAAAAAATTGAAATGTCCTCGATTATAATCAAGGCTTCTTTCAAGGATGGGTGCGGATTTATTATTTCTAGAAAATTATTTTGGATATTTACCACTCCGGGTTTCTTTATCCAAATATTAACAGTGAATAATAACAAATTATTCTCAATAATATTTTGGATATTCGTCCTTTAAGGATTTCTTTATCCAAACATTAGCGGTGAATAATAGATGAATTTCCCCCAAAATAAGAGTTTTATATTTTTTTGGAATATTGGCCAATACCCTTTGGAGTTTTACAAACATGTTGTAAAATCCAGAAATGCAAGAAAACAATTTTTTTATGTTTAAGAAATCCATGCGAAAACACATTTTCAAAACTTTCAATACTTTTTGTATATAAAAAAAAGAGCATTCAAAACATGTTGGGGTATCGGACGTATGCAACACACAAGAAAACAAATTTTTTTGCTATATATGTATATTTGTCACATTGCGTCGAAAGCCAGGTATTCTAAATACGAGATTTTTATTTTTTACAATACAAAAGAAAAACCAGACCTTAAAATAAATATGACAGAAAATCATAAGTCTCCTTTTCTTTTGAAACGGTCTCAAAAACGTGGTATCAAAACGTGCTCTCTTTTTCATAGATTTCTATTTTTACAATACAATAAAAACACACAAAAAAAATAAAACACATACTTTGCCCGGTTACTGTTCAAGTGAATTAAATTTCACTTGAACAATAACAAATGCAACTCAGAATGCATGCAAAAGCTGGGAATAAAAGACAGCTTACCTGGTCTGTGGGCGATGCCCTTTTTTTCAGTTCTCCGTTGCCTGCGTTCGTCTGGCATTCTCCTGTGTTGCTTGCCTCTTTCTCCTTTCTTCTCCCTGTTTTCTTCTCTTCTCTTTCCCTTCTTCTCTGTTCTGCTTTCCTTTTCTTGAAAGCTGGCGCTGAGACGGACGAAGATGACAGGTGCTGAAGCTTCTGCGCTCAGCCAATGGTTGCTGCTTCTCGGGACAGCGAAATAGATAGGCCACGCCGGTTTTGGTCTCTGTTCGTTTTCTCTCCTTCTGCCGATGCTTTCTCTCTAGATGACGAAGATGATGGCGATGAAAGCGTGTTATGCTGGTGGAGTTGTCGCCCTTGCCTCTGTGTTTTTCCTTGCTTTCGACAGTATCCTTCTTATGGCTCTCTGCCCTGCCTCTCTCTCGTTTCTTCTTGTCTTTCTTTTCTCGTTTTTCTCTGTTCTCTCCTTTTTTTTCTCTCTTTTTCGTTCCAGTGCAGGCTTTTAGTATCAAAGAAAAGCCTCCTTTCTTTCCCCTTGTTTTGCCTCCGTCCCCCCCTTCTATGCTCTTTTTTTTCTGCCTTTTTTTATTGCTATCTTTCTGCTCTCTTTCTGCCCCCTTTTATGCTCTTTCTTTGTGCGTTTTTCCCCCTCCTTTAGGTCAGCAGCCGAGGCTTCTATATAGCCTACACAGTGCTTTACTTAGGAAACAAATACTACATTAACTCTAGGGTGTATTCTCGGGTGAGCAGAAATAGGAAACCAGAATGTTTGATTCTGATTTTGTGATCAGCACTGATTTCTTTCCTAGTTAGAGGATGGTGTGGCTTCTTTCCTTCCATAG
>Ga0325410_1003692_pt1 | contig 17310 bp, 7 predicted proteins | sample PopdelMetagenome_16_FD_206182 | JGI IMG/M metagenome (GOLD analysis project Ga0325410, IMG submission 206182) | Populus deltoides microbial communities from Bellville, Georgia, United States - Xylem-PdIQD-R3 | ecosystem: Host-associated > Plants > Phyllosphere > Stem > Wood/Secondary xylem...
GGGTGTAATAAGAAGCAGAACCGACTTTGACTTGGTCAATCGACAAAATTATAGTTCATGGTTAATTGATTTAGGCTTTTTGTTTGGATTTGTAGATTGCCATCTGAGGAAAGACTCTACTTCTTTCATAATTGAATTTGTTGTTTACAACAAAATTACAACACTGATGAAGAACACATTCATGATTTCAGTCGCCAAATTTGTGGGGGAAAAGCCTTCCCTTGGTAGGGATTGATTCCGTGATAGTAGATAACATGCCTCTTGAATCTTAAGCCGAACACTAACACCTTTCTTTACTCTATCTCATTCCGATTAGTAAACTTGCTGTAGTTTTTCAAAATTTAACTATATCCTAAACCTTTATATATACATCAGGAATCTAAAATCTTCTGTAAAATTTCATCTTATCCAACGATCGAATAAAAAATATTCTTGATAACGTAAAGTTATGCATTACAAAAATTAAACCCAATAAATCATACCCCTTTTATATATAGATTAAATTGACTAAAGTATGATTGTCCCTTATTGAAGATGTAGCCTTATTGAAAATCACCTTTGCCTAAATGTTGTAAAGAAGCCTATTGAATGGTCTTTAAGCTTTTTTGCCCTTGATATTGTAATTAGCCCATTTAAAATTTTTAATGTATCATTTGATGTAGTTTAGATTGCATCATCTCCTCTCTCTTCAAAAGAATTTGATCTTGAATCTTCCCCTACATCAAACAAAGAGAGATTAGAGACATTAAAAGTAGTACTAACATCATACTCACTTAGTAGATCCACTTTGTAGGTATTGTCATTAATTCTTTCAAGAATTTGGAATGAACCATCTATTCTCAGCATCAACTTAGATCTTGTACGTTTAGGAAACCTCTCTTTATACATATACACTCAAATTCAATCACATGGTTCAAAAATAACCTTTTTCAAGCCCTTATTAACTTTGAATGCATATTGCTCATTCTTTTTCTATATTTGTTAAAGTACATTATCATGGAGAGCCTTTACTATTTGTGCTTTTCTATTGCCATCAAGACTTATTATTTCATCAATAGGTAGATGAATCAAATCTAAATGAGTTAAAGGATTAAAGCTATAAACAATTTAAAAAAGGTGAATAAGCAGTAGTATAATGCAAACTCTTATTATATACAAATTCAACAAACATAAAGCAATCTTCCTAATTCTTCAAATCCTTTTAAATGATATAGTTCTTAATAATTTAGTTAAAGTCCTATTAACTAATCCAGTTTGATTATCTATTTGTGGATGATAAGTAATGTAAAATAGCAATTTAGTTTCCAACTTATCCCACAAAACCTTTGAAAAATAGTTAAGAAATTTAACATCATAATTAAAAAAAAAAATGCTTCTAGGAACCCCATAAAACCTAGCTATCTCTATAAAGAATAAGTTCGCTATGTTAGTTGCATCATCAATTTTATAATAAGATATAAAATGTGCTATTTTAGAAAATCTATCTACAACAACAAAAATAAAATCCCTACACCTTTTTGACCCAGACAACTTTACAACAAAATCCATAGATATATCAACCCAAGCTTTCATAGGTACTGGTAAAAGAGTATATAAACCATGAGATAGAACTTTAGACTTAACTTGTCTATATGTTAAGAACCTATGATAAATTCTTTGCATATTCATTTTCATCTTAGGCCAATAAAAGTGCTCATGCAAAACATTTAAAGTCTTAGCAACCTTAAAATATCTCATTAAACCACCCCTATGAGCTTCACGAATAAGCATTTCATGCATAGAATAATTAGGCACACAATATTTTTTTCTTTAATAAATAACCATCAAACCTATAAAATTTATCAAATATTGAATTCTCACATGGTTTATAAACCTGGCTGAAATCAACATCATTATTATATAAATCTTTCACATACTCAAACCTAATAATATAGAATTTAAAGTTGAAAGAAGTACATACATTCACGATAATGCATTAGCCATTATATTTTCCTTACATTGCTTATATTTATCACTTCTAGGAATGTTTCTATTAATTCAATTAATTTGGCATGCTGACTGTTCAACTTCCCTTAGATTTTAGGTGTTCAATTCATTTAATAGGTGGAAACCCATTAGAAATTTCATTAGGGAAAATATCCTCATAATCTTACTATAAAAAATAATACAAACATTAGGAATACAAGGATCAAGTTCATTAGTGTTAAAATATATCTCTATATACACAAGTAAAATCATAGACATGTCAGAAAAATAAACATTCGTAATCTCATTCTTTTTTACATAAAAACTAACTTGTTTTTTTATTTTATTTTTCCACACTTTTATTTTCTCACACTTTCTTTCTTCTCTCTTTTTTTCTTTTATTCTCTCTTGATCAAATCCCTATTTTTCTTTACTTTGACCGAATTTTCTTTCTAAAACTTTCATTATTTTCATTCTTCCTCACATCCTTACATGATTGTTTTGTACTTTCAACTTCACTTTATTTTCTCAACTTTAATTGATCTTTATAAACATTTCTAGGTGATATTGGTACAAAGTGAAAGTCTTTTCATCCTTTTTAAGGGAATATTTGTTCTTAAACCCATCCTACTTGGCTTTTCTATCAAATTATCAAGGATGCCCCAACAATAAATAAGTAGCATGTATAGGAACCACATCATATAAAATCTCATCCTTATATTTTCCAAAAAAAAAAATCAAAACACGTTTAGTAACTCTTACTTCACCACATTCATTCAACCATTGAAGTCTATAAGGCTTTTTATGTTTAAAAATGTTCAAACATAATTTCATAACAAGTATAGCACTAGCAACATTAGCACAACTTCGTTATCAATAATCATACTACTTCCCTAATACAAACATTAAGTGATCTTATAATCACCAAAGCCTCTTCATTAATTGGATACTCAACATCACTACAATCTTTAAGCAATGACATCTTATACTTTTTTGATTTGTCATTTTTAAATCTAATTTCTATGTTCTCTTATAATCATAACTCTTTTTTTGGATATTATAAAGCTATATGTCAATTACCCAAACACTTGAAACACTTAATATCATGATTATGATTAGTTTGAGTTTCAGTTTTATCTTGGACAATAGTGGTTGAATCCTTCTTTTATATATTTAGATGGTTCGATTTTGCTTCTTATAATGTTTTGACTTTGAATGGGTAGCCTCCTATCTTCTATAATTCGGTTTCTAAGTTGAAAAAGAACATGAATTACATCTTTGGTATGTACTGCCCTTTCTTTTGAATTACATCTCTAACTTAGTAGCCATGTGAATCATGTCATCTAATTCAATATAATGTTGTTTATTTTTCATTAAAAAAAACTGATTGATAAGAGAATATATAGAGTAATTTTATTATATTTGAACTTTTAATTGTAATGCTAATTGATTGTTTACCAAATTGTCATTTTATAGTTTTACTTTTTCACTTATCTTATGAGATTGATGCAAATCAACGAGCATCACCAAAATAATTCATTACAGGTACCAATTAGCCCTATTAGAAGGTCTAAAACTAAGAGAATTCAAAAGAATTAATTAGGCTGATTCTGGATATTTGAGTTAACAAGTTACAAATATTTTAGACTAGACCTTTTTATACTTTTGGGACATTTTTGAAGCTATATGAGGAATTTTATTGCTATTTTAGTTAGGCTGAAAACTAAGAATCTCAAGCTTTTTATTCATATATGGTAAGACCAATAATTCATCCAAACAAGAGAAACATAATATGTTTGAAATCAAACTAAAAGTTGTTCTACGAGTTTTGCTATTTATTTCCTTATGATATATGGACCTTTAATTTAGCAAGGATTTTTTTTTCTACAAGGAAAACATAGATGGTAACAATTGAGATTATTTTGGCAAGAGTTTTCATGTTAGCAACTTATGTTTTCTTATGTTTTATGGATTTTCTTGCTGGAAAGGTTTTGTTATCATTTAAGGACACTAGATGCGGTTTTAGACTTTCTTTTTTCCTAACACATAGTTTTACACTAACAAGAATAAATTTCAATCCACTCAATGGATCGAGATGAAAATTTACTAGAAGTTTTCAGAAGTTTTATTTTATATTATATTGAAATTTTAGGACAATAAAACATTCGAATGGCCTTGAAATAAGGTCCAAAACCTAGTATACATTAATTGTGTTAATTTTCTAGTTGATTTAGGATTCTTTTTAAATCTTGTTATTTTTTTAGCATTGTTTACGATGTTTTTATGTATTATAAATAGGGTCATTTAGCTTGTATTTAATTTTTTTTATAGACTTTGATTTCAACAATTATTATTATTATGTGTGTAAGGTTTTGCTTATACTTTTTTGCTCTTTATTGAATTACTTTGACTTATCCAAAAATTGGCCAAGTTTCATGGCATCTTCCATACTTCTTGTTAGTGTCTCTTTATAAGTGTTAGGTGAGGTTTTTTTGGTTACTCATATTCTTGGTGTCTCGGTATAAGTTATCGTTATATCAAGCTCAAATCTTGAATTTAGCTTTCATGAAAATGATTGATTTGATCGTGGGTTTTTGAATCTTTATATCTATTGATTCGCATAAGAGATGCTTTTGTTTTTTGTTTTCATATAGTAACATATAGGGAAAACATGTGTAATAAGAAAAAATAGAAGCATTTGGTTCTTTTAATTTATTCTTTAAAATATAATGTACTTGTGTCAATGTATTTGATTATTAAAGTCTTAAAGGATGTTCTTTGCTTGTAAATTATAAAATAACATAAAATCATTAAAAAAACAAAACTAAATCAAATCAGGGTTTCACTATGCACAAAAATACTATATACACACTCACAATTCATTGTTAATTCACTGTTAGTTTTTGCAAAATTTTCATATTTTGGTCCTTATAGTTTGCATAGTTTACAATTCGATCATTGAACCTTTTTTTTTTTTTTTCGATTTCATGTTTCAAAGTTATGTTTCCATGGTTTCATGCACTAAAGTATGTTTTAAGCTATTTGCTTTTGCTTTTTTATGTGTTATTAAATGTTTTAATATTAAATTCATCACTAATTTTATGAAATAGAGTTTTAGCTTTTCGTTAAGAAAAATTGAGAGATTAAGGACCAAAATTGATATAAAAGAAAAAACAAAGTTTTTTTTTTCACAAAAGGTGCACAAAAGTTCCATTTGATCCCTCAAGTTTAAATTTTTGCATAATTCATCCCTTTTATTTTTGGTTATTATATTTTGATCCTAAAATTTATTGTAAATTTCCTATAAGTTGAGAGATGAGAGAGAAATTCTTAAGAAAAATTAAGAAGAGAGAAAACTCTTGGGTGGCGAGATTCTAGCCACTAAGAATTTTAGTGGTTGTTGTCGTACCCTCGTGAGCGGAGCGCGGTGTCGCGGCGATCCTCGATTGATTTCGGGATCTTTGTTTTTTTGTGTAAAAGGGAGTCGCCACCTAGTATTTGGTCACTAGGAACCCTAATTGGTCTTTCAGGGATTTTAAGGTAAGGGACTGGTTGCGTAAAGGGAAGGTATTAGCACCCCTAATACGCCCTACCTAAGGTAAGTTGCTTGGTGTTTGGTTTGCTTTAATTGCTACGGTGTTGGTGTTTTCTGATCCCATCAGTTTTCCTAGGTTTGATTCAATCTAAATTGATTAAGATAGAAATCCAAGGAGGTTCCATGTAGTTTAAAAACTCATTTTCCCCTTAGTATTTCAAGAGTTTGCGACTCGTAAATCGCAAGGAGGAGGGACAAAAATTTAGAAATCTAAGGAAATTCAGAGCGCTTTAAAAGCCTTTTTTTACCTTAGTGTTTCATACTAATGGCTCGTAAACAGTAGAGTCAAAAATTGAAATGTCCTCGATTCTAATCGAGGCTTTTTTCAAATATGTGTGATGACTTATTATTCCTAGAAAATTATTTTGGATATTTAACCACTTAGGGTTTCTTTATCCAAACATTAACAGTGAATAATAACAAGTTATTCCCAATAATATTTTGGATATTCATCTCTTTAGGATTTCTTTATCCAAACATTAACGGTGAATAATAGAAAGTTATTCCCAATGATATTTTGGATATTCATCCCTTTAGGATTTCTTTCTCCAAACATTAACGGTGAATAATAGATGAATTCCCCCAAAATAAGATTTTTGTATTTTTTTGGAATATTGGCCAATACCCTTTGGAGTTTTACAAACATGTTGTAAAATCCAGAAATGCAAGAAAATAATTTTGTTGTGTTTAAGAAATCCATGGGAAAACACATTTTCAAAACTTTGAATATATTTTTTTATACAAAAAGAATGTTCAAAACATGCTAAGGTATTAACCGTATGCAACACATAAAAAATATTTTTTATATTTTCTTTGTCAAAAACATAAACATTATATTTAATCACAATTAAAGTAAAAAGACCACATATTAGTCAAATTCTTAAGGCTTTAATAAATCAGTTATTAAATCCCAAAAAGCATGTAGAAACATGTTCTTACATTTTCACGGGAAATACAACATGATTTTATTTGTCTTTCAGATACTTGATCATATACAAATTAAAACATTAAATTCATTTTTTTTATCTTTTTGATTTTATAATTCAATAACATACATAAAAAAATAAAAACATACACACATCCTACGTATTATGTTTTTCTCACCCATAATTACCATGTTTACAAAATAACTAAAAGGATAAAAAAAAATCAAAACACAATAGTATCTAAATATACACATCGATATCTGAAAATTACAAAAAAATAAAATTGGGGACAGTGCCTGAAGGCTTCTGGGTCATAGAAACACTGGTAGCGCGTCCTCTCCACGCGCCACAGCCACTGGCAGCGTGTGGGTCCACGCGCCGCAGCAAACATCCTAGAAAATGTTGAGATCTGAAAACGCTTCTTCTCTTCTGCCCTTCTCTGCCGGCGGTGACGCCGTGACCTGTGAAAACTATGAATCGCAACAAACAATTTGTTTTAGTTTTAGTTTCTCCTTCACGGGTCTGTTTTTCTTTATTTTCTTCTTTGTTTTGGATCTGTTTCTTTCTACAGATCTATTCTTTTCTTTTTCTTTCCCATTCTTCCCTGTTTCAGGTGGCGGCAAGACTAGAGGGACCGCTGGCTGCTAGGCTTTGGGTTTCCATCCAGTCTTTGCAGCTGTCGAAGGCCGGTTCGTGTCTCGGCGAAGATGAGGGCCTGCAGGCTGCTCTCTTTCAATTAGAGGGAAATGAGCTGGCTTAGGGAGGGAGGCCATGGGTCTGTCTTGGCTGGTCTGTGAGGGAAATAGGAAAGTCTGCATCTGGAGAAGACAGAGGGTGTGAGGCCGCGGCAGGCAAAGAAGGAATCAGGGAAAATAGGGAGCCTAAGAGGGGGTGGAAGGGAAGGCTTGTGTCCGACGGTTGAGGAAGAAGAAAAAAAACCAAAAGGGAGGGGCTATGTGTTGTTAGCTAAAAAAGGAGAAGAAGATGGGGAACAGTGTGGAGAAGGGGGCTTGAGCGGCTGGTTTAGGAGGGATAGTCCAAGGAAGAAGATGGCCGGAGCAAAAAAGGGGAATGCGACTCTTTTGAAAAAGATGAAAGCTTGAGTTTTTTATGTTTAGGGGCGGGTGCAGGGGGAGAAACGTTTTACTTTTCTAGGTATTTTTGTGACTTTAGGGTTCTTTTGTGGTCTAAGGTTTTTTGTGTTCTCTTAATTGTGTAGAATTGTCCCCTAGTCTATCTTCTCTTTTTTTTTTTTGGCATATGACTGGAGGTTCACTTATATAGAAAATCTCTACACATGCTATTTAAGAAAATATTGCAATAATTATTGCAGAGATTATTTTATATAACCAACACCAACAAATCCTATATATGTGATATTTTATATTGTAGTAATTATTTTTCATAACCAGCACGAATCAAATCATATATATGATATTTTATATTGCATTAATTATATATGATTCAGTTATTCTCGCCTTGACATATTGCTTCCTTGATATTAGCCCTGATGCTCTATGTTATTGCCACATGTAAACCCTTATTATTATTATTATTTTATTTTTTATTTGAAAGTTTATCAAAATATGGGTAAAAAATTAGGTAGCAACAGTTGTGTCTATAGATTTGTCTTTAAGAGGGGAATGTAACATAAGTGGTTTGTACCTGTAATTATGTTAAAAAAGTTGATCAAACCTAAAAAATAAATTTAAATTTGATATGATTTTGAGTTTTTAAGGCGATTAAAATATGTTTCATTGTTATAAGCTGGTTTTTAGAGGACCATATGTTTTTTTTTTTCATGTTCGTGAGTGAGAAAATGGTTGAGATATAGGTTTTTAGGATCAAAAAATTTGAACCTCGATTTTCCGATCACTTAAACAACCTTCGTTAATTTGAAAAAGTTATAGGTGGATGACTGCTTAGGTAGGCTACGTGTTGTCTATTAAATTAACAAAAATGAGTATTGATGATGTATCATTTACCCTTTAAGCAATTGAAATAAAAACCATGTTCACATGGGTTTGTGTTTGGTGGGTAGGCATAAAATCTCAATCTTTCAACCCATTCACATCTGACCCTTCTTTTTAGAATGTCCCTTTAAAATTTTTTATTTGATTTTTTATATGTCTCATAAGAAGATTTTTTGTAAAAAAATATTGATGTGAACTAGGTAGAAGGCATGTGAGATGAGTTATTTCACTTGTAGAGGAGTTTACAGTCGAAAATATATTAGAGGAGGTTGGAGATTTTGATCATGAATATTGTGCTAGGTTTTAGCCGCATAAGACCTGCGTACATGGGAAAGTATGGCCACTTGACTATTTCAGTCGTAGGAGAGAAAATAAGAATGATGGTTTTAATGATGATTTGGACAAACTTTGATCTCAAAATAATCTATTATGTGTGTGAGGGGAAATTATTTTATTCTGGTTCTTTATTGAATTAATTCACAACAAATAAAAAAAAAATCACTTAATAGCTCAATGCATAATAATATAAAGACTCAAGAAGCAATAAAAACTAAAAACTATCAATACAAAATTGTGAACATGAAATCATGAATTGAAAAATTAATTCGAGTAAAATAGAAACGATATGAAGACATAGAAGAAATAATAAAAATAAAAGGACTAATGAAATAAGATTCAAATAACCCAACTAATCGAAGACACTAATTGTTTTTCTTTTTAACTTATCAAAGAATGAACCATACTTCTTGGTATTTTCTATACTTCTCGTTCACGTATCTTTATAGGCACTATATGGAGGTTGGTTATTTATAGTATTGATGCCTCAACACAGATTATCATTGTTTCAAGCTCAATCATATACCTGAATTTAGTTTTCTTGAAAAGGATTGATTTGACTATAGGTTTCTGAATTTGTATATCCACAGGATTTTCATTAGTTGATATTAGAACAAGGCTATAAAATCATGTTATATCCTTTTATATTTTTCTTTCCATGTTATTTCATCATTATCATCATCTAAAACTTAGTTATGTCAAAAGTAAAAAAAAAAATACATAATAAGCGATGGATTGATTATTCAGAAATAAAATTAACGTGTGAGAGTTTTTTCTTACTTTTGATTCCTCATGGAACTACTCTGACTTATCAAATAATTAATCAAGTTTCATGGCGTCTTCTATATTTTTTGTTCGCATTTTTTTATAGGCATTGGGTGAGGGTTTAGTTATTTATAGTATTGATGTCTCGATATTGGTTAGTTGTGTCAAACTTAATTACAAACCTATATTTAGTTTTCTTGAAAATGGTCGATTTGATTGTGGGTTTCTGAATCTTTGTATCCACGAGGTTCAAATTAGTTGGTATCAAAGTAAGAATCTAAAATCAGGTTATATTCTTTTTTTTTTCATTTAGTTTCCAAGTTATTTCATCATTGTTGTAATTTTATCTAGACTTATATGGCATAGTGTGTGTTTATATATATTGTGATCTGATTTTTTATTCAAAAAAGAAAGAAAGATCAAAGAAATCACACAAAGATAAAAAGTAGGGTTTAAACCACAAAATTAGGTTTTTATTTTCCATATAACTTGGATTGATTTAGCAACTCAAATCTATTTTTTTTTAATTTCTAGTATATATTATTGTTATATCTTGACATTTGGGGCTATTTAGGTACATTTTATTAGGTTATTTTTGAAATTTAAAAAACAAATCATAATAGTTTTACATCAATATTTTCTTTCTTGTTAAGTTTTGGCTATGTCAAAATGAAGAAAATTAGTGTCCATATCGTTTATATTTCATAAGAATTCATTTTGCTATTCCTAATTTCATATACGTAGTTTTGTATTAATAATTTTTATAGCTTTTTGAGTCTTTATAGTATTATGGATTGTGCTATTAAATGATTGATTTTTCTAATTTGTTATTGATTAAAATCAAATATTCAAATAAAATTAGGTCAAAAACCTATTTAAATAATTATCCCTATATTAATAAGAAAAGGATAATTTAGACTAAAAAATTAACTTTTTCCTATATCATTTTAAATCATTATTCTTCTCATAAAAATATATTTTTATTATCATTTAATTGAATAACAAAATTTAAAAAGTGCTCTCCAATACAGGAGAGCTCGAGGAAAAATATTTACAATTACATATATTTTTTGTTCCTTACAATTACATATGATTTATAGGTTTACATATTTTTTAATTTATCTTATTAAATGTATGGCTTAATTTTTCAACTTTTCAATTAAATTTCTTTATGATATCAAAAATGACATTCACAACATTTATGTATTCTTCTCTTTACGTTAAAAATTAATCTAGAATGTTACCTGCAGTGTAACACGGATACTTCACTAATTACATATATTGCAAAATCAACAAAAATCTCAAATATTAATTATCACACAGTCAAAATTTTTATTTATTTTTGTGTTTTAAAAATATTTTTAAAAAAATTTAAAATTTTTATATTTTTTTATTAACTTCAAATGAATATGTTTTTAGTATTTTCAAATTATTTTGATGTGTTAATATAAAAAATAATTTTTAAAAAATAAAAAAAATATCATTAATATATATTTTAATATAAAAACTTATTTAAAAAACAACGGTAACAATAATCATAATGTAAAACAAACTAAAGTGTCAGCATTGAACGATAGCGGACAGCGAAAGAAAGCCCCCATTAATATACCCCTAGTTTTGATATTTGAAACAAGCTTATCTGCCCATTGTCTTTAGCTTGGGAATTTGGACCTTGCTAGATTCGTCACTTTCAAAATACCATGGATGGCACCTTGATTAAACTTTAAATAGAGGAAGTTTGTCTTTGGATTTGTAAAAAAATTAATTTTTTAATAAAAAATATATTATTTTAATACATTTTTGAATAAAACAAACTTTAAAAAACAACTATTACTATATATGATAATAAACTAGCTTATAATCTCATATAATTATAATTGATTTTTATTTTGGGATAAACCCGTAAGAAGATTTTCTACGCTTATATTTTTCATCAATATATAATTAACCCTTTCTATCATTACTTCAATGAATAAATTAAGCAGCACTATTTTTAATCTCAACTAATTAAATACAATGTGGAATAATAAAGAGAAAGGAATTTAACAAGGATGATGATGATGTTAATAGGAAGAAAAGAGAGTCGATGATAATGATCCAAACAGTGAAAAGACAGGCCATTTACTACTATGTTTCGGTCGGATTGCATACGAGAACAGTAGAACTTGTCTTCCTCGGTGAATCCAAGGAAAGACACAGTAGATAAAACAACTCTTTAACAAGGAACCTGTTTCTTTGGAAGTGGAATTTTTTCTCTCGATACATGCATGTTTTACGGTACTAATATCAACCCACTACTGCTGCATAGGATTGTTAATCAAGTTGGCATTAGAAACAACAATAGATAAATTCATTTCCAAAACTTCATTTGTGAGGTGATGAAACTTAATGGTATTCCTACAACCCTTTTTAGAGTTTCTTTATTTATTATTGTTCCTGCAACCCTTGTTCCAAGTGTCTACTCTTGCTATAAATAAAAACTTTTCCATTGAATTTCATAACAATTCCTTTCTTTTTCATGACAATCTTTTTATTTCTATTATAAGATTTCACCAATTGTTTTATGATGTTTACTTTAAATTCCATTAATATGGACACCTCTCAAGATACACTAAAATTATATTTGAATGGTTTGCAACTTAACCCAACAAAAACTTGCATTGGAGAACCAAAGTTATACATCATGATCACTCACACCCTACGCCTATAAAAAGACACGAATGAGTAGTATAAAATCACAATGATGTTGATCAATCATTCGAAGAGTTTGCAAGTTCAATTAATAACTTAGTATGAGAATGGCTCAATCACATAAAAGATAGTAAGAATGTTAATTTCTTTATTAAAAATAGTCTAACATTAGAAAGTCTCTACAAAATTATATTTATACTATAAAGAATCCAAAGTCTAATAGGATATCCCTAATGAATATGGATAAACTTAATAAATAATAATAATCAAATAAAATCAAATTTAAATAAAGGTCCTAATATCTCTAAAATGACTAATAATAACTAAAAGATAAAAAAACAATAATCCAACTAATTTAAATAAGACTAAAGTTGTTTTTATAATTAGTTGGCAAAATCAAAGCTCAACTTAAAACACATGGTTCTTTTTCGTTTTAATGAATTAAAAGGCGTATCTTATATCAATAAAAATCTATAGATGTTTAGTTTCCAGTTCAACTAAAATTGCATTAACATTCCTTATGTTTCTCTAGTTATGATCAAAACAATAGTGAAAGGTCAAGATTGATATATTTTAATCTTCTTATTCCAATCTTTTTATAATGTTTGAATGCCTACCAACATGTCTTTCTTGAACATGAATTCAATTAATCAAAGCTTGTTTTTCACTATTTAATATCTTTCTGAATTCCATCTTAGCTCATATGTCTTGAAGAAGTCCATTAAAAACCTCTTTAAACCTCTTAGCCCTAAGTCTTGTCACTAGACCAACTGGAACCTCCAACATATCTCTCGGTGTTGCTTAGATTCTATCTCTCTCTCTCTCTCTCATTGAAAGAATTCATTTTCAAATCATCACCTACATCAAATAAAGAGATATTAAAGACATTGAATGTAACACTAACACTATACTCACCTAGTAGATCCACTTTGTAGAAAATATCATTACTACTCTCAATGATATGGAAAGGATTATCTCATTGAAGCATCAATTTTGATCTCTTTTATTCAGGAAACCTTTCCTTCCTCATATGCACCTAAACTCAATCTCCTAGTTTAAACCTTACTAGTTTGCATCTTCTATTAGCTTCAAATGTATATTACTCATTCTTTTTTTCTATATGTTGTTGTATCTTTGCATGTAAGATTGTCACCACATGTGCTTTTTATTATCAAAAAAACTAACCCTTTCATCAACAAGGAATCAAGTCTAATGGTGTTAAAGGATTAAAAAGATAGTTAACATCCATACATTTCTACAAATATATGCTATGAAAAATAAAAAAGAAAGAGCATGGAAATTGTAGCCTTCAAAGACAAATCTCGTATTCGGCCATTCCGATTTGAATATCTCGAGTTAGAGAAGTCTATTTGATGAAAACTCAATTTTTTGGATTCCTGAATCAAAGCCTTATCAACCTACCAATTTTCAACAAAAAAAGAGCTTATATGAGAGATATATGATTTTTCTAAAACAACCTGTAAATTCTGTCAGTAGACAAGTTTTGTGAAGAAACAAGTCCAACTTACTTCCAAAGCATTCAAACCGATATGAAAAATATTTCTTTGTATGAAAAAGGTCTTTATTTGGGCAATGTAACTTCTCTATGTCCAAATTCAAAGCTTGAAGATTTTATACAAGACTATTTTTTCTTCTTTTTAGAAAAATAGTTATTGTACTACTTAAATGTAGATTGTCTACTTTGAGAATGATTGTCTCTACGAAAGAGTATTTATACTAGAAAGAATCCTAAGACTAATAAGGATTTTTTTTTCATTATTTAATATCTTCTTGAAGTCCACCTAATATCATGTGTTTTAAATAAGTCCATTGAAAACCTCTTTAACCATCTTAGCTTTAAGTCTTGTCACTAAACCAACTAGAATCTCTAATGAATCTCTTGGTGTTGTTTGGATCGCATCAATCATACTAGAAGAGTTGGCTCTTCTTTCAGATAACTTGTTATCTTTTTTATCCTTAACCTCAAAATGATATCTTCAACTCTCGTTTCTTTGTGCTTATACTTAAATTAGTTCTTGAAGTCTTTTTAAGATAGTGGTCATTTTTTTAATAATTGTAGTCATTTGAAAATATTCTCATAGAACCATTCCTTCAACATGAATATCATACAATATGAGCTAAAAATCTTGAACTTAAATAATAGTTCATGAATCAATCATCTTGAAATTTAGAAATTTGTTGTCTATGAATTTTTTTATACCAGCATCCTCAGCCTTGCATTTTTTATCCAAAGCTTCCTACAATACGTTTGAACTCTTCATTAAACTATACAATGGTGAGATCATATTCATTTTCTTATAGCTTTGGCACTTCTTCAATCAAGAACTTAACCAAGTTCAAGGTGATTAGATAGAACAATATTTTATAGTACCTCTTCGTAAAGCCCAATCCATTAAACTTTTCAAGTTTCTCAACATGTTTTGTAAAAGGCGACAATGGAGTCGTCCCTACCAAAGTAATAATTGTTGAAGCAACATTGATTAAGACAGTCAATTCATAAGTTGATGTCTTGGTTATTCTAAATAAACAATAGCCAAAAAGTTACAATTAGAATTTTAACTTCTTACATACAAAAAATAAACAACTAAAAAAATTGTATAACTAAGTATAGCAACTACAAAAGCTAAAAAATCAAAAGTTTCTAACTATACAAGATTTTATTAAAGTTGTATACCTTTAGTATGCATCATACCGATAAAAAATTATTTAATCGAATTAAACAATTAGCATAATATATCATATAATAAGATTGCAGAATTAAATGTAAAAACTAAACAAATATTAGTTAGTAGAATTAAACATTGTTTTAATTACTTAGTTCAAAAGGATATATAATATGCAGTAATACAATATGATTCAAAATAACATGAATATAGTAAACTGGATAAAAGTTAAGCTTAAACTTAAAGTTGTTAATAACCTCTTTAAAAATTATCTAGTTTGCACATGGAACAATAATCTAAACAAAAACTAATTTACATAAAGCATTAAGATTACTATTCAAACATTAGAGTAGTGATTATAATTATTTAGTTTATATTCATGCAATTTTAATTTGACTATGTGAACTTGCAATTGATATCAAATCAAAATACTAGCATGCATACTAAGCATATAATCAAACTTGTAAAGAGATATAACAAGATCCTAGCATGCATACTAAGCATAGAAAATATTAAACTTAAACTAAAACAATGTAAAATACTTACTTGTTAAAGCTCTTAAAATCTGATCAAGTTGAATATAAGTTGTTGTCAATCATCAATTTTTATCCTTAATGTTTCATTGCTCCTCACTTAGTGCAAATATGATGTATGCAATTAGTTTCTCAGGATCTCTATAATATTATCTTATTTAGATATACTTATAAACAAGGTCCATAAACTTAAAAAAAAATATATTACTAAAAAATCCCTCTATAAATATTGAACATAAGCTCTAGAGGAGGAGGTAAAACAAACAGGAAAAAATAACTATTTTGTAGTGAAAACAAATTATTTTACCACAAACTCAAGCTCGGGCTCGGCTCGAAGCCCAAGCACGAGCTGAGCGCATGCTTGTAGCTTAAGCTTACAACCCACTTTACTTAGGTCCTTTTTTCCTTGAAATCTTAGGTACCTTTTGGACCCAATTTTAATTTTTCATCTTTTCACAATACAAACAATAAGAAAATCTTGTTTCTTTTTTCCTAGTTGGAATAGAGTTTTAGGTTTTATAATAACATGTAAACCAAGGGTTTCTTTAGATCAATTTCTCATTCACCCATAATTTATTTGAATGATATTAATGTTCCATGTTAAAAAATTATTGTAAATTATTGTCGAAGAACAAATTCAAACAAAGTTTTAACCTTAGAAGTAACACTACAACATTATACAGTTTTGCCGACGGACTAATTCTGTCGGTGAAAGTAATTAACTCCATCGGTAACAATAATACCGATGAAGTCACCGACGGATCACGTCCGTCGGTATAACAGTCGTCGGTAAATCCCATTTCCGTCGCTAATTCTGTCGCAAATAAAAAAACCACCCACCGACGGAAACAACGACGGAACCACCGACGGATACGCGCGCGCCAAAAAAAAGTTTCCCGCGGGAACATTACCGACGAAATATAGCCGTCGGTAATGTCAAGGGTAATTACCGACGGAAAACCCGTCGGTAATTATGGCATGGCTTATAATTTTTGTTGCAACTCTCTGTGAATTACCGACGGATACTATCCGTCGGTAATGCCGTAGGTATGAAATCACCGACGGATAGTATCCGTCGGCAATCCGTCGGTGAATGTGGCAAAATCACGTAATTTTTTTGCAACTCTCTGTTAAATACCGACAGATACTATCCGTCGGTACTTATTTAAAATATTAAAAAAAAATTGATTAATTGTAAAAAAAACCTTGATAAACAAATAAAAATGCATTAAACATTAAAAATCTAAAAGTAATAATATTCATTACAAATTTAATGTGTTTAAAAAACAAAATTAAACTAGAATAGCGGCGGAGCTGGAGGAGGAGGCGGAGGAAGAGGAGGAGGCTGGTTGTTCCCGGGACCATACGGCCAAAAAGAAGCTGCACAAGTATCGTCACCCATCTTTAATCTCATCTCCATGACTATTTGACGGAGCTCATCATAATTCGTCGAGAGTTGTTGATATTGTTGTTTCAACGCAATGAACTCCTCAGACTGGGTGTTCGATACTGATGGAGAGCTTCCAACAGTTGAGACACTACGAGTCGAACGCAAGTTGTCAGCCGTAGTGTTGGAGAGCCCGTAGGTCCTGTTTTTATCGGGTCCACCAGACGATCCCGCCTCTATCCACAAATCTGGATCGAAATCTGGATGGGTCGACGGATTGTCCCCATATCTCTCCCTCAACCGGCTATTATAGGTCTCCTGAAAATTTCATCGGTAAAAAAATCATCAAATGCAATTCAAGATGCAATTCAAGAAAATAATAACTTACAAAATAAAATAAATGAACAAACATACCACGAAGTGCTGAGCACGGTTGTCCACGAACTGCTGCACCC
>Ga0325410_1003693_pt1 | contig 17309 bp, 8 predicted proteins | sample PopdelMetagenome_16_FD_206182 | JGI IMG/M metagenome (GOLD analysis project Ga0325410, IMG submission 206182) | Populus deltoides microbial communities from Bellville, Georgia, United States - Xylem-PdIQD-R3 | ecosystem: Host-associated > Plants > Phyllosphere > Stem > Wood/Secondary xylem...
TATTGCTCCTCTGTTTTCTTAATACAATTTCTTACAGTAAACGACTGCTTATCAGGTGCTTGGTCACCAAGGTTATGATGGGGCTGCTGCTGATGTGTGGTCATGTGGAGTCATCCTCTTTGTTCTAATGGCTGGATATCTTCCATTTGAGGAGACAGACCTTGCAACCTTGTACCGAAAGGTTAGCTATCTTTTCTCGGGAGGAATTGAACAAGTGAACAAAGTGCTTTGTATTTGTCAATTAGTTATTCTTTTAAAACTCCCTTTTGTGCAATCATTCACTATCTTATTATCAAGTTCTGCAAGGACATTTCTATTCATTACAAAGTGTTCAAAATTTGCAGATTGAAAGCTTTTCAAGCAGCCACACTTGTTCTTTTTCTTCACTTGCAGTTCTGTTTGCACAAGTTTTTATCAAGAGCACCTTTTTTGGAGGTTTTAGTTCCAAACATGCACTGATACCCTTGCATTTCTCGTAACCTTGCATGGGAATGGTGAAAAAGCCCATGTTCACCTTGTTCCATTCCTGAAAGCATAATTCTTGCTTGTTATGCCAAGTTTGAATTCTGTATGTAGTTATAATTTCCACAAGCATAATGTGGCAATTCCTAACTGTGATTTCTGGTTGATGCATAGATAAATGCTGCGGAATATTCTTGTCCATTTTGGTTTTCCCCTGGGGCGAAAGCATTGATAGATAAGATACTCAATCCCAATCCTAAAACTGTGAGTGTTTTACTTCCTTATATCCACCTTGTAATTGATCTGGGACATTGCACTGGAACTTGAATGCCTACTTGCAAAACTGCTGTGATCTGAATCACATCATGTCTGAAACTTATTATTAGCAAGGACTTGAATATCAGTTAAGTACACCTCATATCCATGAAATTGTATTCATCTGAAAAAAATCGGTTCCCTGTTGCTGCAGCGTATAGGGATTGAGGGAATTAAAAAACATCCATGGTTTCAGAAAAACTATGAGCCTGTTGGACATAGGGAAGACGAGGAAGTGAATTTGGATGATGTTCATGCAGTTTTTGATGACATTGAGGTTGGTATCATCACTTTAAAAATACTAATGCAAGCTTTTCAAATTCTGCAGTTGAGTGTATGCTAACATTACAAATGCATTTTAACATGCACCTAATGCAAGCTTACCAAATTCTGAAGTTGAGTGTATGCTAACATTACAAATGCATTGTAACATGCATCATCTGATACCCCCTTTTTCAGTGGGTTCTTTTCTTTATGGTACCATAATGTTCTATGATGGCCTTCAGACGTCGTTTTTTTTCTGCCTTTAAAGCTCTTTACTTCTCTTTCTACTTGGTAATTCTTGGAAATACAGGATCAATATGTAGCAGAGCAATTGGAGAACAGTGAAGGTGGTCCTCTGGTAATGAATGCATTTGAGATGATTACCCTGTCTCAAGGGTTGAATCTATCAGCGTTGTTCGACAGACGTCAGGTAGTTTCATTGTTGTGCTGCAAGTTATGGACAAAAATAGTATCTAGCCTGTTCTAGTGCATAGTTCCGGAGTTGAATTTTGTGCAAGGCTAAGATAATATGATAAAAAAAGAAGCAAATATTAAGATAGTAGAGACGCGATCAAGAGTCACGTGTCCTACTTCCTGAACTCTCCATCTGTGAAAATGCTATCTATGATATCCAAGCACCACCATTGTCATTGTAATGGTGAAATATATTAATCTTGTTGTATCGTTTTGTGCCTTGCTTAATGTAGTTGCTGCAGTTATTAGATCCTTTCCTTTGGTTCAAGCACTTTCTTATAATATCTCAAAGTGCCTTTATGTGTGTAGGCTGATGGTGCACTTTTCATCTGACAGGATTATATAAAACGACAAACTCGTTTTGTATCACGCAAACCTGCAAAAGATATAATTTCAGCAATTGAAGCAGTTGCAGAATCAATGAATCTCAAGGTCCATACACGAAATTACAAGGTAAAACTTGATTTGTTATATTTGTATGAAGTCCCTAATTAACATCATCATTAGTTGAGCAATTTCTATGGATATTACCTGGAAACATTTTTTTTCCCTTTATTGAAAATGGGATGTTGTAATGATAAGAGAAGAATTGGAAGTGTTACTCATAAAGAGAAAATACAAACCAGGAAGTAACAAAGCTAATTACATAGGCAAGCTCATGCCGCTACAAAAAAATTATTGCCAGAAAATTCAGCCACTGAGCTGATCTGGCAACAGCTTAGCGGTTAATGATATTGGTTCATTGGGTTCTGATGTGTTGGATATCAATATGATTTAATGATCTTTTCTTCATTTCATTTCTATTGACATTGGAAAAAAATTAAAAATTCTTACAGACAAGACTTGAAGGAGTATCTGAAAACAAGGCTGGACAATTTGCAGTTGTTCTGGAGGTAGCTTCCTAGGTTTCATTTCATATCTCTCTTTCTCCAAATTCTATAATCTGAAAAAACTAGGTGCCAGTGGTTTCAGAATAAGAACCATACTAAAATCAGTTGTCATTCATGCTTAGGTTTATGAAGTTGCTCCATCACTTTTCATGGTAGATGCTCGGAAGGCTTCTGGGGAAACTCTTGAATATCACAAGGTGAATTCATTTAAATCCTTAAATTTTTGTCCCGTCATCTAGAAATCAATCAATCACTCTATTTTCTTTGTTTTTAAGATTATGATAATGCTTGCTAACTCTCCATATGCATAATACTACCCATCTAACCATGGGAAAAGATGGGGTGAAGGGTGAGCTTGACGTCTGCAAACGCATGTGCTCTACCTATCAGCCGAAGTTTGTAGAGTAACCTACTGGAATTAAATGTGCAGAATCCAAGGCAACTTAAATAAAATATCATTTTAGCAATATAGGCTGGTTAGTTCTGAAAAGGGGAAAAATGCAGGCTTGTTATATGTCTTTCATTTTTTATTTGTTATTCTATGATCATGTTTGCTATGTCTTATCTCATGGCCTCAGCACAGTATTTTTGGGCTTTCACTGTTAAAAGGCACATTCACTGGACCTTATATATGTGCATACGAAGTCATATACAAGCTATTTCACATCTGACAACGTATCACAGCCTGTTCTCCATGTTTGGATCATTTGAAGCTCTAATATTAACCTACAAATTGATTAATTTTCAACCCCATTTTCTTATGGTTTGCTAATAAATCTAAGAATCCCCTTTCGACATAAATAAACATCTTCTCCTTGTCTGCCTGCTCTAATGATATAATGGATAATTCACGCATATTATAGAATTTTTCCTTCACCCAGGTATCTGCAGTGAGACAGCTAGCATGATTTTACGAGTGTTTGCTATCTAGATAAAAGTTTAAAGGCCCTTTAATTTGTCGACCTTGGTGGATCAATTTGCTATTGTTGCTATTATTATTATTATTATTATATTTTCAGATTTTGTAATAGCATCGAAGGCTATCACTTCATTTTTATCCTTCAATACTGGCAAAACCTATACCATTTACTTTTCTTTGCAGTTCTACAAGAATTTCTGCACTAAGCTAGAAAATATCATCTGGAAACCACCAGAGGGTGCAAAACTTCCTGCCTGCTTCGAACAATGACTTGCTGATCCAGTCTTTCGGGTGTGAAGCAAATCAGTGAGAAGAAGGGCAAAAAGGAAGATAATCCTGCTGACAGAACTGCCAGAAATACGCACTGATGGCATGCCAGTGTACTTGTTCCTGGTTCATATATTATAATAATGTTTGTAAATTACAAATGACTTGTCTGATGTGAAATCTATTGTATTTTAGAACTTGAAGGTGGAGATTACGCACTATTTGTAACCCTTGCTTGCCCCCCTACCATGTCCTAGAGAGAGAGAGGCCTGTGTACCAGCACCAGCCCCCTCTCAAAAGCAGAGTCTGGATGTGAAGGAAATCCTAATGTTCAGGAAAGTCATCAAAGTTCCTCTGTATAGATGCTAGCTTTTCAAATTTATATTGAATCTATTCGGAGATTTAAAAAAAAAAAAAATTGAAGACAAGACATATCGATGATTTATTTTTCTTTATATATAAACAATATAAAAATTAAAATTATTGTCTTTTATCTTTTTCATTTTTAGTTAGTATCATAAATTTATTTTTTATTATAAATATGATATATTTTTCAGTTGATGATATAATTCCCTTTGATAACTCTTAATCAAAATAAAATAAAATTAATACCCCACAATTCGATTATTGAAAAATAGTTGTGATTTTAATGTATTTTTATTTTTTTGAAAAAATTCATCATCGTTCTTAATAAATGAACACACTTTTCAATCTTTATTAAAAAAGAAAGAAAACTGAAAATAAAAAAGAAAAATATTTTTCTTTGTAAAACACCCCCCTGTATTTTGAAAATAAATACAGCCAGCAGAATTCCTACTTGAAGTTAGCTGCGTTGACACCATTGCTTCTTCCCTAGACGGTTTACAATCCGACGTGTATCGGCCGTGCCAGACAACCCTTCCCTACGTTCTTCCCCTTGTCGCCTGCCTGACCGTCGTCATTGCTTTACATTGCCATGACCATGGCTGTTGACCAAGCTTGTCTTCACTCTTCCTACTCTCCTTTCCATCCAATTCCGTAGATCAGAGAAGTCCGTACACGGAACCCTTGGCAATAGCTTTTTATTGGAGGAGATAGTTTTTGGATTTTTGTAACGGTGAGGAGACAAGGGGGTACTCTCTTGCATGAGAGGACCCAAGTCTCATGTTGCGACAGTTTAGAAGTGCATTTTCAGCTATATTTCAATGTTTTTTAAAATATATTTATTTTTAAAAAATATTAAATTAATGGGTTTTTTAGTATTTTTTTGATATATTTAAATTAAAAATAAAAAAATAAAAAATTATTTTAATATATTTTTAAATAGAAAATAATTTGCAGTACAATACCAATCACCCCATGTTACTTCACTGTCAATGGAATATTTTGAATTTAGGTAATTTTTGACAAGATATTGCAGGACTGGACACGTGTTAGAGGTCTCATGTCTTCGAGCCCAAAAATGGGAGAAACATGACCTATGGCAGGGAAGCATAGTGTCTCGGAATAAGAACAGAAGTGGCATCTAAATTAAAAAAAAATATATTAATTTTATAACACTCCATTGATTTTAATTATTCAATTGATTTAATTAAACCAAACCAAGTTTAAATATAGCTAAGACAACATTAATATTTTATTTTTAAAGAATAAAACAATATTATTTTAATAAAAATAATTAATCTATTATTTTTTTTATATTTATATATAAAAACCAAGCTGAGCAAACATGAAATAATTGCAGACATAATTAGTGTAGCATGTTTTTCAAGGCATTTAATGGTGGTTGGATATAGCTTTTCATGATGCTAAAATGTTCAAGATATGACAGTTGCGTGTTGGCAGATTCATGAGATAGCCAGACAGATATCAAAGATAATTGAATGTCCCTGAAAAAAATTACAGAATACCCACTGCGACAAGGCAAGCCAGCACCCATATTATACATCTAAGTACTTCTGTCCTGAGAGAGAGGGAGGGAGGGAGGGAGGGAGGGAGGTGGGTGGGTTCCTGGCATGCTAGGGAGAGACTACTTAGGTCTAGCTACATGTAATACTAACATTAATGTATCCTAGGGTAGTATACAAACTTCAAGGTTGAAAGTACTTATCTCCGCATTTGCACTTCCATGAGAGCAAGTAATAGCTTTCATCTCCTTTAGATGATGATGGTCCCCTGACACCGTTTTTATGATGGGGAGGAGTGACCAGAGCAGCCATGCAAGGCTTGCAATTAGAGCACCTATTGACACATTGAGGAGGCCTTGAACCCAGAACCATTTTCTTTTGCTTCATATCTTCACTCCCTCTTGAAGGCATTGATGATCCCGCTGCCAAAAAAGAAGCACAAACAACACAGATTGAAACAAGACCGACTTTTGTGAATTCCCTTTTGTTGATGTAATAGTTAGTTATTTAGCCTAGTAGTGTCCGAAAAACCCAGATCGATTTTTACCTGAGACGGGAGGGAGAAATGTGAGCGAAAAGAAGAGAATCACAATGAATGTAATTCTTATACCATATGAGGAGTCTGTCGCCGAAGCCATGAGTCTTGTCAAATGGGGAAAAAGGAAAAACAGGAGGGAGCTGCAAAGAGATTGGGGGAAACTATTGAAACAATGATATGATTCTCGTTTAAGAACCTGTAGCTTTCCATGTTCACATATAATGCAATTGTTTAGTTCAAAAAATACAGTGAATCTGAGTTCGGGGTAAGGCTTGGGGGGTCCCAACAGAGCTGGCCTTGTAGCTTTGTTTTGATGGCTCATTTCAAGCAATAGTTACAATCCTGTTCATGTTTCTGTTTGAATGACTGAAGTTACATTTTTTATCATCTTTTGTTGGTTGACTTGACTCCTTTTTCAGACTATTTAAGTACTTCTGTCATCATCTGTTTAACACAAGCAAGTAGGCAAATAGTTTAACCCCCAAGTTAAAGACACCCCTTTATTTTTCCATCGCCAGACACAAGATTAGCCATTTCTGCTTGATCATTCCACTTGTTTTTGCTTTTAATTTACTTACCTTTTCCCATTTACGTTCATGATTCTATGCCTGCGCCCCTCTGATTTCTAACCATCTACAGGAAACAACTTTAGCCCACAGTTTCTCAGGGTGCAGCTTTAACGATCTTGGATTTGATACTTGGGATGGAGGGACCTGGGGTGTGTGTTTTCGAATAGCAGACAGAAGCATTAATTATTCTTTAGTTTGTGTATATTAACTGTAGTGACATTGTAACTTTGTTTGAGTTATGATGTCTTCACTTGCCTTAATCATCATTCATCAGCAACACAATCCTCTCTGATACTGAAGACCTTAACAGTTAGGAAGTTAATCCTTGATGCCTGGTGCATGCAAGCAACCTAAATGGTGACCAGACACTAGCATGAGATAGCACTAGTGAGGATAGCTGGTAGAGCTAGGAGTGGTTGTAGTCCTGGTACAAATTGCTCTCGGTAGCCCTAGCATGCATTATTGAGGCCCATTCTACATGCTAGACAAGTATCCATCCATGGAGACAAAAACAAACAGTAGCCATTTTAAAGGTTTTTCCAACTGTGCCTCTACAATGTAGAGTCGCTGTATGTGGTGTACTAACTCTGGTCCTCACTTCCAAATCTTGTTTGGGTATGAAACTATCAAGTAAATGTGATTGCAAGTATTACTCATAGTAGAAATACTCTTTTAACCATGAAACTTTAATGGAACTTTTGTTGATGGCATAAACAGTGTTCTCTCTTATGACTGCCACCACCATGAGTGCCTTCCTCTACAGCAAATCCTGATACCACCTTATTAGGTTTCTGCTTTTCTAAGCACTGCCACCACTGCTTCTAACATTTTTTGGTAATCTATAATCAGTACTGCCACCATTTTCCAGAGATCATGGCCATCTTAGATCGAATTTATAGAATTAGTGGTGGAGATTTCTGCTTTGATAGTCTTTCAACAGAAATGGATTACACAACGAAAAGGAAATATTACATTTTATTGAAGTAGTTGCAGAGTACAATTCATATACAAAGAAAAGCCACAGAAACCAGGACTTTGGTGGGAAAAAAAAACACCCGAAAACAAGTTGTCATTGGCAAGGGATGAACCAGCTGCCACCGCCAAAGCCAGCAAATCTGAGGCACCCAGTATAGAACTGTGCCCAATACAAACCACTCTTATGAGAGCGCAAATGAAAGAGAACACACTATGATCACGGAGGAGCACACGATAACCACGAAACCAACACCGAAGGAGAGATTCGAGCACTGAAAGACTCTTAGAGAAAACACTTGAAACAATAAAGTTTTCAGCAGACTTCATAAGATCGCAACAAAGAAAGCTTAGTCAAGACACAAACCATCAAAGGAATGCAAGACGTAAGCTAAAACACCGGGTATGTTACATCCAGCAAAGCACAAGGACCTGGGATGATATAGGAAATGGAGTGGCCACTAGTGGGAATCCGGAATAGAGCTTGGTAACTGTATTATCAAGAAACCACGACCATGAAAGGGGAAGCCTCCCATCAATGGGGGAAAAACATTTACCACAAGCTTTCTGTCTGAAGGAAGCCTGCAAAAAAAATAGAAAAGAAAAAAAGAATGGGGAAGTGATCTGCCAAAGTTCCATGGAAGAAAACCAAGCAGCACCCACTGATGATGGGCCCAAAACTATGCTGAACGCTGCTACCCGTACCGACTAACTAAATGAAATTTTATCCTTCTTCTATGTATAGACAAACGGGAATTCATCAACCTCCTGATCCAGTTCAATGCCTTTGATTACACTGATTTGATTCAGTCAATGAGCATCTGTTTTTCTCCCTGATTATGATAAGATATCACATCTCCACAAGCTCTCTACAAGCAGCTCAACTGTGCTGCTGCTAATTGAACTGCAGTTTTGGAGGTTCAATCCCACCAGGGTCCTGCCCATTTTCTTTAGGCAAGGCAAGATCTTGTTTGATACTTCAGAACATCCTGACAAGGATAGGACTTGAAGATTGAGTTGCTCTGCGCTTGACAGGATAGTAATGCCAGAATCAGTGACTGCACACTTTGACACATCTAGATCACTGAGAAACAGACAATTTTCAGCAATTGCTAGCAAGCTAGCATCAGTGATCTTTCTGCAACCATCCAGATTCAGCAATTCAAGGGTTCCACCATGTAGCCTAGCCAAGGCTGAAACTACTTCATCGGTCAAACTCAAGCAGCCACTGAGATTCACCTTAACAAGACCTGCCTCGCAACTCTCCAACAGTGGCAGAAGCCCAGCATCTGTAATTCCACAAAGCCCACTTAGGTCAACATGCTGAAGCTGAGGGCACAGCTTCCCTATCATAGCCATGCTGGCACTGCCAAATCCTGGGCAATTTCTAATGGACAAATATCGAAGAGAACTGCAAGGAGAGGACACTGACATTCTGAAAGCCATATCCTTAATTCCCATGCACTTCACAAGACTAAGAGCTTTCAACTTTGCTCCACAGTTCGAAAGGGCACCTACGATCCCCGACTGGCTAACCCTGTTACATTCCTCCAATTGCAGGCTCTCAAGAGATCCTGCAGCTTTGGCAAAAGCGACTAACCCGTTATCAGACACAAAGCAACATTTACGGAGGCACATTTGCTTCAGATTCACGGATCCCTTGGCAATAGCTTCAAGACTCACATCTGTTATTCCCCGGCATGAAGTAATTGTCAAAGACATTAATTTCTGCAAACCCTTAGCATTACCCATGACCCAAAAGCCCTTCTCACTAACATGCTGGAGACCACTGAGGGCAAGATTTGTAACAGCCTTCCCATAGTGCCCAATTACAGCAAGAGAGAAGTCCGTGATGTTCAAGGCCTGAAGCTTCACCCTTGTCAATACAGAAGAAGCAGAAGATAATAGACTTGATACTCCATGATCCCCAACAAGAGGGCAGTCTTTAATAGAGATCGACTGCAACTTGGGGCAAAGCTTTCCGATAGTTTGCAATCCCTCGTTACCAATCTTAGAACAAGATTCAATATTTAGAGAACTCAAATTCGGGCAGTTCTCGGCCACTGCAATCAAACCTTTGTTGGAAATTGAAGGACAGTTGGTAAGGTCAAGCTTCTCAAGCAAATGGCATTCTTTGGCGATCTCAAATAGACCCTCATCACCAACAAAAGGAACGTTCCACAAGGAAAGAGCCCTCAGAGAAGGGCAACCACGGGCAATTGTTGATAGACCAAGGTTAGTAACCCCACGAACAGAATTGCTTCCCCGGATCAAAAGCTTGCCTAGCCCCCCTCGGCTGCTTGTCCCAACAGCAATAGCAGCAAGTCTCATATCTGTTGCTTTCTTTCCTTCCAAGGACCTGGTAAGGTACCCATCACTCTCAACTTCCCTGTTTTCTTCGCAAGACACCATCTCAACATCATTACGAACAGGAGCTACTGTTTCCTTTTCTTCGGCTGCAGCACTGCTATTGCAAAATTCATTCCTCCGGATACTGCTCAAAAGCACAAGCCATTTCTTGGAGACACAGGCACATGAACTCCTCTCTTTGCCTTCAGGAACGCGTCTGAAGATCTCAAAAAGGCATTCATCTGGAAGAACTTCAATTGATGGTCGCTTATTCTGTTCAAACCCAGATGATCCGAAGAGAAATGGGGCACTAATGCGAGCCCGCTTGCAAGCAGGGCTATATACATCCACACGGGATCCAATTGAATATAATCGACCAAGGTCTGAGGAATTTGCATAGAAAGAGCCCCCAGAATAGATTTCATCATCTCCTGAAAAATCCATCAACAGATCCAATAAGCTAAAGCTATCTAAAAGATTCTATGTAGTTCGCAAAAGATTCAAGATGACAGTACTGGAAGCAAGCAGACACAACTAAATTCAAGCTTCGATTTTTATTTCAAATAAATTGAAGCCTCTTACAAGATTTTCCAACAGAAAGAAAAATTCTTCAAGGATCTAATCCTCTCATTCAAGAATTCACTAGTAAACCACCAGCAATCCAACATGTCTCCTAAAGTTTCCTCTTTTCCAAAATTTCCATCTAAAAACCTCAAATTACTTGTCCAAAGTCAAACGAAGCTAAGTAGTTTGCAGACAGATCATGTTTTATCCATTACAGAACAACCAATCAAGAAAGGAATCCAACTTGGTTTCTTTACATACTATTTTCATACCAAGAATCCAATCCTAACAGAAAAGATTATAATATACCTCAAATCAAACACCACCAACCCAACAAACATAATTCAGTTCTAAACCGTAAGAAACACAAGCAAAAGCCAAAAACACCAAATAATGGGAAAAAAGAGAACTTACCACTGTAGTTAACAAGAGCAGGCATGACTGAAACAACTGAAAGAAGAAGAAGAAGAAGAAGAAGAAGAAGAAGCCTTGTTGATTAACAGCACAAAAACCACACAAACTGATAACAAGTAACAAAAAACTAATCAGAGTTGAAGCAAGTAAGCTTGAATGCATCACCAAGAGTGGGAAAAAGTAGACAACTTGAAACCCCAACAAAGTAGGGCAAAAAAAGAAAACAAAGGAGAGAAAGAAAGAAGAGAAGGGCTTTGTTTTCTTGGCTAGATGTTTGAAAGAAAAGCAGTGCTGTGTCAATAATATATAGTATGAAAGAAGCGAAGAAATGTTGGCAGAAAGAGAGGTTCATTGGCTTTTGCCAACATGCAATGTATCCTTCCTCTTTACTGTTTTATTATTATTATTCTTTTCTTTCTTTTTGGTCCCAGTGGTCCACCTCTGCCATTCTTGTATTATTTTATTCTTTCATTATCGTTGTTTTGGGAAATTATGACATGGGTTCATGGTTTTTGAAGCAGTTCCTCATGAATTCTTCATTGCATGGATATAAAAATGAAGTCACTAAACAAAATTATCTTACAATATTTTTATATAATTCGACATGTCAACTGATAAGTGATAAATGTAGGCTTCATATATAATAAATGGTTAGTTTTTAAGCTAGATGAACAAACAGGAAAGTAGAACATAAAAACCTATAATATGGAAGAGAATAGCATGAGTGACTCTTCGTAAAAAAGATGCAAATATCACGTTTATATATATATATATATATAAAGTTGACATAAAAAATTTATTTTTATAGTATTATGAGAAAATGATGTAATATTTTAATTAATGTAATGTAATTTATTATAGGACGAGCTAGTTTTTCAAATAAAATCAAGTATTTAATTAATAATATAGACAATTAAGTCTAATTCCTTGTAAATTTGTTGCTTGGAGACCATCAAGGTATACAATAAGCAAATAAAAATAGAGTTTCTTTCTTTCTTTCTTTTAGGTTTTACAATGAAAATGGTATAATATTTAATTAAATCCATTTCTATTTTGCGCTAAAACTAAGAATATGTTAGCTAGACAGAGAAATAATAATGTCGGCATATATACTTCTTGCCATCTTGTTTTCTTAACATATATTGTAGGATTAAAATTCCAAGTTAAATTAAGTCACCATAGTTGTAAAACCTGAGTAAAATTTATAATTCAGATTATAAATTAGATAAATTAATTTAAGTTGACATGATTAATTTAACATTCATTGTTATAAAAAGTTTTTTTAAAAAAATATTTTTAAAAAAAAAACAATAAAACAAATCAAGTCTCATTCATGTTTTGATTATAATATTTTCAAGTCATGAGTTAATAAATGAAAAGTTAATCAGATTTATGTAGATCAATTTTCAATGATATAAAAATTAGCCAAGATTGATGGATTACCATATTAACCCGCAGGATTAGGTGAGGTTTAAATTCAATGCAAGTGACAGGTAAGGGACGATGGGTTTAAAGGACCCAGTTGTGCAAGCGCACCCATTTTGCAGCTAGCAAAATGTGGATTAATTGTATATGGCCATGGCCAACATCTAGTGACAGTCATGTCACGTTTCTTCCAGCTTCTCATATTGGACGATGGGGCTTGGGATTTGAGAAAAATACGACTGGATTTGTCTAGCTTTTCACTAATCTTCTCCCTAATCAACCTTGCTTTACAGATTAATATAACAACTTTAGTAGAGGATATGGACATCATGGGGGATAATTAATTAAAGAGGTTGAATACGTGTGCTTTACTTTTTTTTTTCTTGAGTTGACAACTAGCCGGAGCATGAAGAAATATTGTCCACTGATTGGGACAAGATTAGCACTTGGTTTCAAAATAAATGGAAACTTAGAGGAGTATGATTAGCTAGGTTAAACTCTTATATTTTACGTGCTTCTTTCCTATAAAGTAATTAAAAAGAAAATTTCATTTTATGCAATGGTGTTTTCATCATAGCATTAATTTTTGCAGTGAATTTGATGTTTGCTTTCATGAACAGTGGCGGAAGCGGGGGTTGATAGAGACCCCGGCTCTCGCAAGGAAAATTTTTCCAACCCCATCGTTATATAAAATAACTGAAATTTTAATTTTTTTAAAATAATTCTTTTAATTTGACTCTTTTTAATTTTTTTTCTTGCTCCGCCTCCGCTCCTGGTCATGAATATACAATATGAGTAATTCTAGGGTGAAATAAATTATTGTGCGTGCGCCTTAGAGGAGTATGATTAGCTAGGTTAAACTCTTACATTTTATGTGCTTCTTTCCTGGAAAGTAAAAAAAATAAATTCATTTTAAGGAATGGTATTTTCATAGCATTAATTTTTGCAGTGAATTTAATGTTTGCCTTCATGAAGTTACAATATGAGTAATGCTAGCAGGGGGTATGAAATTGGTGTGTTATCGGAATTTTTTAGAGGAGAAAGTCTTTCAAATCATGAAATGGTATAATTTATTATATTAATGGTGCAATTATGGCATCCTCAAAAGTTTATCAGTGGGATCAGATAAGATAATAGAAGACAAAACAGAAAAAATAACGAAGATTAATTTAAAAAAAGCCCAATTTTATAATGATGACTTATTAAGTATAAATAAAATAAAATAAAAATTAAGTAAAATGTTGAACTTGGGCATTACTTTATAACACAGTAATTAAACCTAGCATGCTGCCTAGTTAAGCATGTGAACTCAAATTAATTAAAATAAAATAGCTCTAATTTTTATATATAAAAAAATTAAAATAATATTCTTTTTAAAATCAAATCAAATTTTAATTATATGAACTACATCAAACTAAATTAATTTTTTTTAATATTCAGCTCAGGCTAAGAAAAAAATCATGTAAGTTATGGCCGATCTCTCGAGCCTAGAAGAGTTTAGTAAGTGTGATTTATAGAGATGATTATTTTCGGCTCAATTTGTTTTTATATATAAAAAAAGTAACAAAACTAAAATTTGTTTTTTTAAAAAACCGAAACCGGTTCAAATCGACCGGTTTTGGTCCGATTTGGTTTTTTAGGAAAAAACCGGTTCAAACCGGTTTGGCTCGGTTTTGGATCGGTTTTTTGGTTTGGCTCAGTTTTTTTCCGATTTGCTCATTTTTTTCGGTTTGGGTTCGGTTCGGTTTTTTCGGTTTCAGGCTTATAAAACCAAAACGAATTGAACCAGTTGGTTTTTTCAAAATTTTCATCGTTTTTTTTTACAATTTGGTTTTTTCTATTATTTTTTTTCTAGTTTTTTTTATTTAATTAATTTTTCAGGTTTTTTATTTACCCACCGGTAATTTATATTGTTTTAGCCAATGATATTAGCTGGGCTACCACGATTTCTAAATGGTCATTTCATTGAAAAAAAAAGAAAGAAGCCACCTCAACAATAAATCAGCTATGGTTAATTACTCTCAACTTTTAATGATTACAATGTTCTAGTTCTAAAAAGTGTCCACAGAATTCTTGTCCACTTGTTAAAATAAAATAAAAAAAAGGATGAAAGCAGAATAGTCAAATGTAGATTTGTCTTAAATTTGTCATCACAATTTTTCATTTCTAGTAAGAACATCAAAATCAGGCCATAATAGTTATGGTATTTGTTTTTTAATAAAAAATAAAAAAAATAATCAGATATAAAACTCAACAAATTCAGAAAGAACTTTCATCTAGCTGCCCCAAAAAATTGTAGACTCGATCAAGTCAACCAGAGCAACCTTATTAGAGCCCAGCAGCACTGGTCAATCTGAGAAATTGATAGAGGTAATTATCGAAGCTGCTGGTTGACCAAGAAAAAAAGACATATAAAAGGGGGAAAGTGGGCACAGGTGAATAATATTTCTGGTGCTCTTCTCCTGGACAATTGGTGCAATGAATTTGATTAATGGGCATAAAAAGGGAAGGACATATGTAGGTCCAACTCAATGTGCAGAAAAAAATTAAATCATGCTTTAAAAAGCCAAGAGAGGCATGGCAGGCTAAACTTCTAGGAGACTATGGTTAGAGTCAATGGATCTCTAGCTCCATGGAGCCTCCTAGCTCCTTCCCTGCTGATAGGGAGAAAAATCAAACCTTTTGGTTGTCTTGAGTTTGGTGTACTCTTTCTTTCTTGTCGCCTGTAATTTTTTGGAAAATAAATAAACCAAACAATAGAATTTAAGGTGTTCAATAATTAGTATTATCCTGAGAATTTGTGGATCAAACAATTGAGAATTGAGAATAGATATATATTGGGATAGGAATTTTTTATGAATATATTTCTTTTTAAAAAATAAAATTTATTTTTAAATTAGCTTGCATGTTAATTGAGAATATAAACTATATATATTCCTAAGTGATTTTAAAAACGCACTTCACATTAAATATACTTAGAATATATATTTTGCTTCTATATATTTATTTCATTTTCACTCCTTTTCTCCTCATAACTAATAACATAAAGCAAATATCATAATTAAACATGTATCTATATATCCATGTGCGTGTGTGAGTGCACGTATAAAACTCGTTTTCACCAATATATATGCATGTGATCTGATATAGAAATAAATAAATAAATTATATTTGGGTTTATTTTTCATGTTACTCTTCTTTTCTTTTTCCTTTTCTTTTGTTAACAAATTAATATTTCATGTTATCCATTAATTATGGGTATGCATGTGCTTCTTGCACGTTGCTATCTGATCACTTAGAGAGATTCCTCGTAATTCTATGAATTGGACAACCTATGACTACTCGATCGGAGTTGGGGAAGGGGAAGTGTATATAGAGAAGCTCTTTCCATAAATTCATGATACCCCACGAGCCTTGGATTAATTTTTATATCCGTGGCCCTCTGTTTACCAAACAAAGCGTATCGTGTCGTCTTTCAAGATTTAAACTTGAGACTTGTAAATATCAATCTCAAATCTTAATCATTGAAACATTCATGCAATGACACCTTAATTTGACATTTAGCTGAATCCTCCTAACTAGCACTTCCAAATATGGATCAGATTCATGGAATCTTGTAGCATAGTCTATATATTACCCTTTAAGAATGCAACATCTTATTATTAGCATGTGATAGAATGGAGCTAGCTAGTTAGATTTGCTTTTAATTAACTTGTTTAGAAGATCAACTTGATCAAATTTAGATAATTCAACAGATAAACCCGTGACTTGATTAACCTAATTAAATTTAGGTAAGACACAATCAAATTAGCTCAAATGATTTTATTTTTTATTTGTCCCAAACTATATTGTTTTTATACTAATATGGATTGACATGGATGGTTCATAAGTTGACGTATACTTTTGCCTGGTCTAATATTTTTGGCTAGATAATTTGATTTTGGACAGAAAGAGGGGAGAGACAAATAAAGGGAAGGTAGAGGTGGTGCATGAATGAAATTTCTGGGGTGCTTTTTTCAGCAGACCATGAAGTGCATTGAATATGAGTTGGAATGCATGGGATGAAAATGTGATGGTCCTTGCTGAGAACGTGGGTACGAAAGTAAGGCTATAGTCATTGGATCTCTTCCAAACCCTACGATCATTTTCCTTCACGTATTGCATATCTGATATCCTCAGCTGCTAAATATTATACCCAACTTGGTAAGATAAGAAGATATATAGGAGTACGAGAATTCAAATACTTCAAGGAATTAGCATGATGATCTTACGATTTTCAAATTTTCTTATGTTCATGCATTCAAACATTAATTCTTCCAAATGATATTTCCAGTTATTGTTCAACATATATCTTCCATTGTTAGGTATATAGATCTTGTGCCAGTCCCGTATTCATTAATTTATGATATAAACAGTCATGCATCAAGTACATGTACAGCAGAATATATATCTATATAGTATACCAGCTCGGGAATTTGGGAAAGTTAAAATTCATGTACACAATATCTAGCTATCTTCTCTGTTTTCCACAATCTCTTGTGAGGACGTAGCTGGTAAGGTTACTGCATATATATGGTGTTGTAGGCGGCACGAATTTGAATTTCGCTAATATCTTTAGGAAGAGAATGAGGGTGCGTGGAGTTAAGAACTTGAAGCTAGGGGGATGAACATGTGTTTACACACAATGCATCTTGAAGTTGTAGATTCCTAATATAAAATCATTTATTAATATTCACCGGATAAGCTTTTTGATTGAGATTATTTTTATATATACAGTATTATAGTTTTAACAACCAACCAAACAATAGTCATAGTTTGAATCTCATAATCTTCTTCTCTTTAATTAAATTAAAAGTTAAATACAAGATAATTGTGTTAAGTTGAGATCATTCTTCAATAATTGTGAACTAAAATGTAATTGTTTTTATTTTAAAAGGCCAATTTTACATGACTATTTACTTAAAATGGATATGACATTAATTACTACTAAGTTTCAAGGGA